>Ga0137307_100016_pt1 | contig 256054 bp, 225 predicted proteins | sample NAcewD2O_March_2_FD_97180 | JGI IMG/M metagenome (GOLD analysis project Ga0137307, IMG submission 97180) | Mouse cecal microbial communities from Vienna, Austria - N-Acetylglucosamine amended D2O_March | ecosystem: Host-associated > Mammals > Digestive system > Large intestine > Cecum | place... | reverse complement strand
TTTTCCGTATCCGTCGATTTGGGTGCCGGACAGTTATTCGGGAAATCCAACCTCTCTCCCTACGGCGTCGGCTATCGTGGAGAATATAAGAATGGTTTCAGCGGAAACATCAAAATGAACTACCTGCTGGGGAAAGCATTCCAGGCAGGATTGAAGTTCAACCTCTTCTCCGATGCCGCAAACTATGGCATTGACTCGGATACACAGGCAGCCGACAATCTGGATCTGACCTACATCGCCCCGCAAATCGGTGTCCGTGTTCCCGTCTCCGACAAATGGCACTTCGACTGCATGATAGGTGCCGGCTACATGAACTACCGTTGCGAAAGCCTCTACAACTCGACGGAACAGACCTTCAAGAAAGGTTTCTTCGGTGCCAATGCCGACCTGTCCCTCTGTCGCCGTATCTACGGGAACCTCTTTTTAGGAGCCAATCTTTCGGTTATGGGTGGCCATGCCTCTTCACTGAAAGCAACCGCAGGCAACGATAAGAATACCCTGAAATTGGACAAATGGAACCGCATCAACGTACTCAGAGCAGACTTCGGCCTGTCGGTAAAGGTAATGCTATAATCGATAAAGGAGATACTATAAAATAGTAAAATGGTGCAGGGATGACACATTGAAACAACCAGTGTGCCATCCCTGCTATTTTCTTCTGCTTTTCCACAAGCTCTTCCGCTGAGAACTGACGAAAAGCGTGAAATGCCTTGTATTCTGAGTATGTTTACATAAATGGCCGAGTATCTTTACATAAATGGCAAAGTATCTAAAGATAAATGGCAAAGTATCTTTAGATACTATGAATTAGGGAAATCGTTTACTTCAGCCATCGGTTTACTTCAGCCACGTCGCCCTCTTCCACAGATATTCCAACGGACCATGACTATGATGGCGCAACCACCAGCGACAGAAAGTCAACTGTAGCACGAAAATCAGCGCACCGACCAATACACTTGCCGTAATACCCAAATCATCATGCAGGCTGAATCCCCAGTTATAAAACAGCATAGAGCCAATGATACTCTGTGTGATGTAGTTGGTCAGGCTCATACGGCCGTAAGGAATAAAGGTGTTCATGCGTTGCTGCAAGTTGGTGCGATAGTAAGCATTCAGCACAGCCGAAACAAGCAACAGCATAAAAGCAAACTTATACAATGAAGAGACAACGAGCAACAGCGGCGTACGCACCGCAGGGTTCGACACAAAGTCGGGCAGCATATTACCCAATCCGTAGAGCGGGAAGAAAGCGACCAGAGAACCACACAGCACCTTGTTCCAGAACTTCAGGTTCTCCTTCAAGAACAATCCCCGACGGCCTATCAGATACCCGAAGAGGAAAAGAGCCGCCGTCTGAAATACTCGCCCGTGATCCCATGCCCAAGCCAGACTTGCCAACTGTCCTTCCCACAGATTGACACGCAGCGTCTCAAGGAAAGTTCCGTGCCCCTGCACTTCGAACGTAGCTGCCCACAGGCTACCCGTCGGCAAAACAGGTGCGGCGAACTCCGGATCGAGGATGGTACGTGCTATGTAGTAAAGCGGCAACGGCTGAACAAGCAGCACGCATGCCAAGACGAATATCCATTTATCACGCAACCGGCACGCTAACGGCAGGATGAAGCCCACCAACGAATAGAGCACCAGCACTTCGCCCGTAAAGAAGACCGCATTGATGTTACCGAGGATGAACAGCAGCACCAACCGCCAACAGAAACGCAACCGGAAGTCCCGCCCACGCAGGCGCTGGTTGTCATACTGGATGAAGTAACTGAAACCGAAGAGCAGGGCAAACACGGCATACGCCTTGCCGCCAAAGAGGAAAAAGAGCCCGTCCCATATCGCCTTGTCCGAAAAGTTAAGCCATACGCTCTGAGTGGACGCATCGGGGAAGGAATAGAAGTTGAAATGTTCAATTGAATGCAGCAAGATGATACCCATCACTGCCAGTCCGCGCAGCACGTCTGCCACATCGACCCGTGCATGTCTTTGTATTGGTTGTTCCATGGAATTATTTATGATTAAAATTAGTTGAGAGTTGGGAATACCTACTCCTCCAAACTCTCAACTCTCAATTTTCTATTTCTTAAGATTATCTCAGCGCCTCAACCTCTTCCGGTGTCAAAGGCACCTTCTTGCCCAGGCGGCGTGCACCGGTTTCGGTGATCAGATAGTCTTCCTCATTGCGGATGCCGCCAAAGTTGCGGTACACTTCTACCTTATCATAATTGATAAAGTCCGTGAACTTCTTCTCTCCCTTCCAGAGGTCAATCAGTTCGGGAATGAAGTAAATGCCCGGTTCTACAGTATGCACGAATCCCGGTTGCAGCGGAATGGCAAGGCGCTGGCTCTTACGGCCGAACTGCGTACTCTTCGGCTGACCGTCGTAACCTACCCAGAGTTCGCCCAGGTTCTCCATATCGTGCACATCCAGTCCCATCATGTGTCCCAGACCGTGAGGATAGAACAGGGCATGCGCCCCTTCGCGCACGGCATCTTCGGCATTACCTTTCATCAACCCAAGCGACTTCATACCTTCCACCATGACACGGGCAGACAGTTCATAGACCTCCATATAAGGAATGCCGGGACGGAGCGCTTTCACCGACTCCAGATGCATGGCATTCTGAATTTCATAGACAGCACGTTGCTTCGGTGTGAAGGTCTTGTCGGCAGGTACGGTGGACGACATGTCGCCGCAATAGCCCGAAGGAAGCTCGGCACCTGCATCAATCAAGAACAGGTCGCCCGGCTTGATCTTATTGCCGTGGTAATGGTTGTGCAACGTCTGACCGTTGACGGTGGCAATCGTGGCAAAAGAGAGTTCGCAGTTATTCCTCTCTGCCACGTGGTTCATTGCTGCCACGACCTCATATTCGTACATACCGGGACGAATCACTTCCATCGCCTTGATGTGCATGTCGGCTGTCACGTCGCACGCCTTCTCTATCTCGGCAATCTCCTCTGCCGACTTGTAGTTACGCTGTGCCACCACCGCACGGATAAACGGTACAGAGCCCTCCTGTCGGGCAGGCGGAATGCCCAGCCAATCCATCAGTTTTAATTTATGCTCGGCACGATAAGGGGGAAGATAGTGTATCGTCTGCCCTTTCTGCACCGCCTTGTGCAGATAGCTGACAATCTCAGCAAAAGGACAAGTCTCGGTGATGCCCACCATAGCCGCCTTCTCGTGCAGCGTAGGCTGGGTACCCATCCAGACAATGTGGTCGATGGTCAGCTCATCGCCGAAAATGATCTCTTTATCTTCATCCACATCGATGATTGCCGACAACCCGGCAAACGACAAACCGAAATAGTAGAGGAAAGTGGAATCCTGACGGTAACGGAAGGCATTGTCTTCATAGTTCAACCCCTGGTCGTCGTTACCCAAAAACAATAATACTCCGGAGCCGATATTTTTTTTCAGCTGGGCCCTGCGCTGCACATACGTTTCTTTAGTAAACATAACATTCCAGTTTTTTTAGTAGTTTGCCCCCAAAGATAGGAACAAAAATGCAACCAAGCCCCCGGTTTCTTGTTAAATATCGTATGAGAAGGTTTCGCGTTCCCGAACTATTATGTATTTTTGCGGTAGGAAATCTTCCATAGTTGTAACTCAATATAGCAAAAGAAGTATGGCACAAAGTTCCAGACAAGTACAAACGCAGGCGCAGCAGCAGATACAGACGCTGTCACCGCAGCAAATTCTGGTAGTGAAGCTATTGGAGCTTCCTGCCGTGGAATTGGAAGACCGCGTGCGCGCCGAGCTTTTAGAGAATCCGGCACTGGAAGAGGGCAAAGAGGAGTCTGCGGGAGATGAATATACCGACGCTACCGATACGGAACCTAACTCGGAAGATGGCGGAGACACCAACTACGACTCCCTGAGCGACTACCTGAACGAAGACGACATCCCCGATTATAAATTGCAGGAGAACAACCGCAGCAGAGGCGAACAGGCAGAAGAAATCCCCTTCTCCGACACCACATCTTTCTACGAGACCCTGAAAGAGCAGTTGGGTGAACGAAACCTGAGCGAACGGCAACGCGAACTGGCGGAATACCTGATCGGCTCACTGGACGACGACGGCCTGCTGCGCAAATCGCTGGACAGCATCAGCGACGAGCTCGCCATCTACGTCGGCATCGACGCCACCATCGGAGAACTGGAAGAAGCTCTGAAAACCATTCAGGACTTCGACCCCGCCGGACTGGGAGCACGCAACCTGCAAGAGTGCCTGCTCATACAGATACGACGCAAGATAGAGCAGCAACCTTCCAGCCCGCTGCTCCACACGGAAGAAGCCATCATCACCGAATGCTACGAAGAGTTCACCCGTAAGCATTGGGACAAGATACAGCAGAAACTCGGCCTGGAAGAGGAACCCTTCCGACAAGCCATCAACGAAATCTGCAAACTGAACCCTCGTCCGGGCGCATCGCTGGGTGAGACCATCGGAAGGAATATGCAGCAGATCGTGCCCGACTTCATCGTAGACACTTACGACGACGGCACCATCAACCTGACACTGAACAATCGGAATGTACCGGAACTGCGCATGAGCCGCGACTTCACCGAAATGGTGGAAGAGCATACCCGCAACAAGGCAAACCAGTCGAAGGAATCCAAAGAGGCCATGATGTTCCTGAAACAGAAGATGGATGCCGCACAAGGATTCATCGACGCCGTGAAGCAACGCCAGAACACCCTGATGACCACCATGCAGGCAATCATCGACCTGCAACGTCCTTTCTTCCTCGAAGGAGACGAATCCCTGCTACGCCCCATGATACTGAAAGACGTCGCAGAGCGTACCGGACTGGATCTCTCCACCATATCACGCGTCAGCAACAGCAAGTATGTGCAGACCAACTTCGGCATCTACTCGCTGAAATACTTCTTCAATGACGGCTATGTCAACGAAGAGGGCGAAGAGACCTCCGTACGCGAAATACGCAGGCTGCTGAAAGAGTGCATCGACAACGAGAACAAGAAAAAGCCCTATACGGACGACGAACTGACGGAAATGCTGAAAGAAAAAGGCTATCCCATAGCACGCCGCACCGTAGCGAAATACAGACAACAGATGAATATACCCGTAGCCAGGCTCCGAAGATGACAGATAAAACGGAGAGAACGGCAAACAGGAAACTAACTTATTTATCAATCTTGCAAAAATGGAACAACATCTCATAGCAGACAAGACCCTGATCAGAGTGTCCCGGGTGATTTCGGCCATATTCACGCCGTTCTCCATCCCCTTTCTGGCATTCCTGATCCTATTCCTCTTCTCATACCTGCACATCATGCCCATGCAATACAAGCTGATTGTGCTGGGAGTGGTATACTGCTTCACCATATTCATGCCTACGCTCACCATATTCCTGTTTCGCAAAATCAATGGATATACCCCGCAGGAACTGGGCGAACGCAAACGCCGCTTCATGCCCTTCCTGCTGACAATCATCTCTTATGCATTCTGCCTGATGATGATGCATAGGCTCAACATACCTTGGTACATGACCGGCATCATACTCGCCGCACTCGTCATGATGATTATCTGTATCATCGTCAACCTGAAGTGGAAACTGAGTGAACACATGGCAGGCATAGGTGCTATCATTGGCGGACTGGTCTCCTTCAGTGCGTTGTTCGGTTATAACCCCATCTGGTGGTTGTGCCTGTTCATACTGGTTGCCGGCATACTGGGCACGGCACGCATCATCCTGCAACATCACACGTTAGGAGAGGTACTTGCCGGCTTTGCCGTCGGACTGGCATGTTCCCTACTGGTGCTACACCCGCTAAGTAACATCCTGTTCCGCGTCTTTCTCTTTTAGAATGATGAATCATGAATATTACCAATTAAGATAAGTATTAATCCTTAAAAACTAACAATTATGAATTTTCCGGAGAACGTAAAGTACACCAAAGATCACGAGTGGATACGCCTTGAGGGCGATGTAGCTTATGTAGGCATCACCGATTTCGCACAGGAGCAACTGGGCGACGTCGTATTTGTAGACATTCAAGCAGTAGGCGATACACTGGAAGCCGGCGAAGCATTCGGTACCATCGAAGTAGTGAAAACCATTGCAGACGTCTTCATGCCCGTAGGCGGAGAGGTACTGGAACAGAACGAAGCTCTTGCCGACCAACCGGAGTTGGTCAACAAAGACCCCTACGGCGAAGGCTGGCTCATCAAGATCAAGCCCAATCCTGAAAACAACTTCGACGTATTGATGGATGCCCAAGATTATCAAGCACGCATCAATGCTGATTAAGATTAAGATCAAGAACATGAACGAACAGGAATGAAGGATGAAGATCTGTGAGTGGTGTGTTGCCTCTCTCTCTTCTCCCCTTCATTCTTAGAGCCTGTTTAAATTTTGTTCAGTCTTCTTTTGAGAGTTCTTTTTGAAGAAAATTTAAACAGGTTCTTAATTAAACCATAAAACATAACCAATAAACAGTAATCAACCATGTCACCATTAGTAAGCATCATCATGGGTAGCACCTCCGACCTTCCCGTCATGGAAAAAGCCGCCCAACTGCTGAATGATTTACACGTACCGTTCGAAATGAACGCCCTCTCCGCCCACCGTACACCGGAAGCAGTGGAAGAGTTTGCCCAAAATGCCCGTCAACGCGGCGTGAAAGTTATTATCGCAGCAGCCGGCATGGCAGCCGCACTGCCCGGAGTCATCGCAGCCAACACCACACTGCCAGTCATCGGAGTACCCATCAAAGGAAGCGTATTGGACGGCGTAGATGCCCTCTACTCTATCATACAGATGCCTCCCGGCATCCCCGTAGCCACAGTAGCCATCAACGGTGCCATGAACGCCGCCATCCTCGCCATACAGATGTTGGCACTGAGCGACAAGAGCCTTGCCGAGAGCTTTGCCGCCTACAAAGAGGGATTGAAGAAGAAAATCGTAAAAGCTAACGAAGAGCTGAAAGGCGTGAAATACGAGTACAAAGTCAATTAAAAAAGTGGATTTATTCAACTATTCCCGTCGGGAAACATCAGAAGTAAATATTGGAGCCACCCCAATGGGCGGCTCTAATCCCATACGCATACAAAGTATGACGAACACCGCCACACAGGACACGGAAGCCAGCGTGGCACAAGTCAAACGAATTGCAGATGCAGGAGGCGAATACGTCCGCCTCACAGCACAGGGCATCAAGGAAGCAGACAACCTGATGAACATCAACGCTGCCCTGCGCCGCGACGGATATATGGTTCCGCTGGTGGCGGACATCCATTTCAATCCGAAAGTAGCCGATGTGGCGGCACAATATGTAGAAAAGGTGCGCATCAATCCCGGAAACTATGTAGATGCCGCACGCACCTTCAAGCATCTGGAATATACGGATGAAGAGTATGCGCAAGAACTGCAGAAGATCAGAGACCGCTTCGTCCCCTTCCTCAACATCTGCAAGGAAAACTACACCGCCATACGCATCGGCGTAAACCACGGTTCATTGTCCGACCGAACCATGTCGCGCTACGGCGATACACCGGAAGGCATGGTGGAGTCGTGCATGGAGTTCCTGCGCATCTGTGTGGAAGAGCACTTCACAGACGTGGTCATTTCCATCAAAGCCTCCAATACGGTGGTGATGGTGAAGACCGTGCGCCTGCTGGCTGCCGTGATGGAGAAAGAAGGCATGCACTTCCCCCTGCACCTCGGCGTGACCGAAGCCGGCGATGGCGAAGACGGACGCATCAAGTCTGCCCTTGGCATCGGGGCCTTGCTGGCGGACGGGCTGGGCGACACCATCCGTGTATCGCTGAGTGAAGCTCCCGAAGCGGAAATACCCGTTGCCCGCAAACTGGTGAACTACATCATGCAGCGCCAAAACCATCCCTATATCCCCGGAGCAGAAGCAACCGGTTTCAACTACCTTTCTCCCACCCGACGCAAGACGGTTGCCGTGCGGAACATCGGCGGAGACCATCAGCCCGCCGTGATCGCAGAACGCTTAGACGGGGAGTATGAAACAAATCAGCAGTTCGCTCCCGACTACATCTACATGGGACATACGCCGCTAAAGATGCGTGAACCGGGCATCGCCTACATCCTCGACGCCAATCTCTGGCAGGGTGAAGAGGGAACATACCCGGCCTTCAACCACCAGCAACTGTATCTTCTCAGTGCTTGCCAGGCGGATATGAAGTTTCTGTTCCTGACCTACATGACACTGAACGAAGAGGTGATAGCCTGCCTGAAATACCATCCCGAAATAGTGATCGTATCGCAAAGTAACCATCCCAACCGACTCGGAGAACACCGTGCCCTGGTTCATCAGCTGATGCAAGAGGGATTGGAAAATCCTGTTGTCTTCTTCCAGCATTATGCAGAGAACGAGACAGAAGACTTCCAAATCAAGGCCGCCGCCGACATGGGTGCATTGATACTGGACGGTTTATGCGACGGTATCTTCCTTTTCAATCAAGGGAACAACATCAGCCATGCCACAGTAGACGCCACCGCCTTCGGCATCCTGCAAGCCGGACGTGTGCGTACCAGTAAGACGGAGTTCATCTCCTGTCCCGGTTGCGGCCGTACCTTGTTCGACCTTCAAAGTACCATAGCCCGCGTAAAGGCGGCGACTTCGCATCTGAAAGGTTTGAAGATAGGTATCATGGGGTGCATCGTGAATGGTCCGGGCGAGATGGCGGACGCCGACTACGGCTACGTGGGTGCCGCACGAGGAAAGGTCAGCCTGTACAAGAAGAAAGAATGCGTCGAAAAGAACATCCCCGAAGAAGAAGCTGTAGAAAAACTGATTGCACTGATCAAGGCGAACGGGGATTATACGGACCCGCAATAACTTATTTATATAAAGAGAAAAGAAACGTAGGCGGAAAAGGAAGTCTGCGTATTTCACATTGAAGTTCCGTATACACCACTTTACGAAACGGAATAAACAAAGCGGATAATCACAGATTAAAGTTTCCTGATATGAATACTTTCATCTGCGATTATCCGACCACCAATCTACTTTGCTGCAACCGGCACGCCAAGCATCTCTTTATATTTCGTAAGATCGCCCAACACTTTCACCGCCTCATTCAAGTCATTGTCGTCCTTCAGTTGCTGAACGATGCCGCCACGCTGGAAATAATAACGCTTCACGATCTCTTGTGCAATCATATTCTTAATCTCCTTTGCGAAATAATCAAGATCGCGGTCCAGGTTATGGGAGAGCTTTTGCTCAAGCGCGGTGAACTCTTCGGAAGCATCGGCAAGGTATCCTTCAAATTCAGCCATCTCTTTCAGGCTCTTCAAGATCTTCTCACTCTGCTGGTCGTACTTGAAGTCCGCCTTCTTCACCATCTCTTTAAAGTCGGCGTAATCGGCGTCGGTCACTTCAAACTTCTCAGGAGGAGCGATCGAAGTATGCTTCAAGCAATATTGCGTTGCATAATTGAATATCAGATTATCGTTGACCAGATAGAACAGGATGTTCGGCAACTTGTCCTGTTTCACCGATACATCGGGCGTCACACCACCACCGTCACGCACTTCACGACCGGCAGCCGTATGGAACACCGTGGTCAAGCTGTCGGGGATACGCCCTACACTGCCGTCCGGATTACGGTGTTTGTAGTCTATCGCCTGCACGCAGCGGCCACTGGGGATGTAGTACTTAGAAGTGGTCACCTTCATCGTACCGCCGTATGGCAACGGACGAGGCACCTGCACCAGTCCTTTTCCGAACGTACGATTACCTACAATCACTGCCCGGTCATAGTCTTGCAAAGCGCCAGCCAAGATTTCCGAAGCCGAAGCCGTGCCACTGTTCACCAGTACAGCCAGCGGGATGTCCGTATCCAGCGGTTCGCGCAAAGTCTTGTAGCTGTTGCTTGCCTGCTTGATCTTACCCTTCGTGGTCACAATCATCTTGCCGCGGGGCAGGAAGAAATTGGCTATCTCCACAGCCTCTTCCAGCAGTCCTCCGCCATTGTTGCGCAGGTCGATCACCAGTGAAGTGATGCCCTGCTTCTTCAGATCGAGAAAAGCATTCTTGAAATCCTTGGAGGGATTGCCCGAGAAAGTGCTCAGATTGATATAGCCCACCTGACCGTCCAGCTTGCCATAATAAGGGATAAGCGGCAACTGGATACTCTTACGCACCACTGTAAACTCCAGCGGCTTCTCCTCTCCCGGACGCTCTACCTTCAGCTGGAAGCTCGTGCCCACTTGTCCGCGCAGCATCTTGCTTACATCCGTGTTTCCCGTCAAGTCCTGCCCGTCTATCTCCAGCAAGATATCGCCGGCTTTCAGTCCCACTTCTGCGGCGGGCATATTCTCGTAAGGTTCCGCGATCACCGTATGTTTCAACTTCGGCTCGTAACGGATGATGGAGCCTATGCCTCCGTACGAACCTTTCAGCATTTGTTCCAACTCGCCCCTATCCTCTTCCGGATAATACTCCGTATAGGGATCCAACGAATATAGCATGGCGTCGATGCCTTCACGTATGGTCTTGTTCGGATCCAGCGTATCGACGTAGAACATATCCAGTTCTTTCACTATGGAATTGAATATATCTATGTTCTTCGCAACCTGGAAGTTGCGGTCATCTCCACTTTTGAATCCCCAAAAAACGACCGCCGCCACAGCCAGCGCACAGGCAGCAATCCAACGTATTTTCAGAAATCTCTTCATAACTCACTGATTCTTAATTTACCGATTTATCCGTTTATAGTTCGCCGATTCTTGCCTTGATGCCTTCCCACCAATCGGCAGGCATCTCTGCTCCAATCACCCGGATGATGTTTCCCGACAGGACGGCACCCGTCTTGCCGCATTTCTCCAGAGAATAGCCGCAGGTCAGTCCGTAGAGGAAACCTGCCGCGAAGTAATCGCCCGCTCCGGTGGTGTCCGCCACCTTGTCTACGACTACCGCCTCCACCTGCACTTCTTCCGTACCCTTGCGTATGAGTGCTCCTTTTGCTCCCATCTTCACAATGGCTATGCTGCACATCTTGGCTATCACGTCTACAGCCTCTTGCGGTTCTTTTCCGGTGAAGGCGCGCGCTTCCTCCTCATTGGCAAACACGATATCGACATATTTGTTTATTAATAAGGAGAAGAAATCATGATCCTGTTCCACAATGTTATAGCTTGACATGTCCAGGCACACCTGCAAACCCGCTTCCTTTGCCAGTTCGATGGCGCGCAGTATCATGTCGTGGTCTTGCACCAGGTACCCCTCGATAAACAGATAGGTATATCCCCTGAACATCTCTATCGAGAGTTCTTCCGCCTTCAGCGTAGAAGCAGCACCCAGATAGGTTCCGAACGTCCGCTCTCCGTCGGGCGATATGAAGGTAGATGCCACACCCGAAGGCAGTTCGGCAGAAACCAGCAGTTCCGCTTCCGTCTCCCGCTCCAGCAGGCTCTCCTTATAGAACTTTCCGTATGCATCATTGCCTACTTTGCCAATGAAACCCGTCCCTGCCCCAAGACATGCCAGTCCGCGGATGACATTTCCCGCCGATCCTCCGGTGGCAAGATGGGTTTCCATCCGGCTGAAACATTCGTTTATTATCTGCAGTTTATTCTCGTCTATCAGTGTCATGCTGCCTTTTGGCAAATCCATTTCTTTCAGGAGATGGTCGTCGTTCAGCGTAGCAAGAACGTCAACAAGGGCGTTGCCCATACCAATTATTTTATCCATTTCGATTTTTTTTTTGCAAAGATATTGCATATTTCAAAATATCCTATTACTTTTGCAGCGCATTTGAGAAAAAAACAAGATTCTTCCTTAGCTCAGTCGGTTAGAGCATCTGACTGTTAATCAGAGGGTCCTTGGTTCAAGTCCAAGAGGAAGAGCAAAAGAAATCAAATGTATATTCTTCCTTAGCTCAGTCGGTTAGAGCATCTGACTGTTAATCAGAGGGTCCTTGGTTCAAGTCCAAGAGGAAGAGCAGAAAAGGTTCGTCATGCAGACGGACCTTTTTCTTTTTCCTCCTCTCCGAAAAGAAGAAGACGGCAGATTCCGTTGAAGAGGGTCAGCCGATTTAAAAAGTCCACGTAGACCCACAGTTTCATAAGGGCGGAAGTTTCAGGAAGGCGGCGGACTTTTTGTATGGCAAGCCGGACTTCTATCGGGATTAGAAGAAGTCGCCGTTCCACCGCAAGAGAAAAGAAATCGGTTTGTAAGGCAAAGAAAACCATTCCATAAGATGAAAGAAACCAGCCCGTGAGGCAAAGAAAATCAGTTCAAGCCGAAGAAAATCAGCTCGTGAGACAAATAAATCCGTCTCGTGAGACGATTTTTTTCGGCTCATGGGACGAATTTTTTCAGCTCGTGAGACGAAAATATCCGTCCCGCGGAACAAATCAACCGGTTCCGCAAGAGGAGCTATCCGCTCCTTGGAAGAGGGTCTTCAGACTCACGCCTCCGCCTTTGCCAACGTCAGTATGCTGATGCGTATCCCTTCTACTCCACGGAAAGCATCGGCACAGGCGGTAGTGGTAGAACCGGTGGTCAGCACATCATCCACAATCAGCACATGTCTTCCCACAAAGGCCTCCGGATGATGCAACCGGAAGACTCCTCCAACGTTTTCCCAACGCATGTAGGCGGACTTATGCGTCTGCGTTTCCGTATTCCGCTCACGTATCACGGCAGATGCGTCCACAGGGATTCCCGACACGCGAGATATTCCGCGGGCTATCCATTCGCTTTGATTGTATCCGCGGACTTTCTGCTTGCAAGAGTGCAAGGGGACGGGAACGATGACATCAATGCCCACGAAGAAGTTCTCAGACTGCAACTCCGCCGCCATGAAACGCCCCATTATCTCTCCCAGCTCTTTCTGCCCGCCATACTTGAGCCGATGTAGAACTCGGCGGAAATCTCCTCCCTTGCGGTAAAAGAAATAGGAGGTGGCGCGTTCTAAGGGTATCTTCCCCCAGAACATGCGTTCTACGAGATTGTCTTTTATCTTATGGTAATCCGTACGCGGCATGTCCATGTTGCAACGGGTGCAGATTGCTTCTTCGCTCTCTGCAAGCGGTGTCCCGCAAACGACGCAATGGCACGGGAAGAAGAGATGCGACAGAGTTTTCAGATAATTTCGCATTGTGCTTTTCATGGAATGGACTTGTTTCATTGGATAAGTGGTTTCATTGGATAAGTTTGTTTCGAATTCACATTCCCAGCGGATAGGCTTGGCGTATCAGTTCCTGCAATTCCTGATGTAGCAAACCGTTCGTGGCAATGATGTGATGCCCTTCAATGAAGTTCTCGCCGCCATAGAAGTCGGTCACTTTGCCGCCTGCTTCCTGCACAAGCAATGCCGCAGCCGAATAGTCCCACTTGCCGATGAAGGCCTCTGCCCACGCATCAAACCGTCCGGCAGCCACGTAACAGATGGCCAAGGCTGCGGAACCGGTCATGCGTATGCCGCCTACCTTGCCATATAAGTTGTGTATCAGATGTTCGCCCGTGCGGGCATATTGCTGCGAGTTGTAAGGCAACTCGACCACCAGAAAGGCATCTTCCATCTGCCCGACGGCGGAGACCTGCATCCGCCTGCCGTCTACGTAGGCACCACCGCCCTGCCAACCGTAGAAACATTCGTTGCGACAAGGGTCGTAGACTACACCCAGCAGCAGTTCTTCTTTAGAGCGAAGGGCTATGGATACGCAATAGGGCGCATTGTCATGAATGAAATTGGTCGTCCCGTCCAGCGGGTCCACAACCCAGCAGTAGGGTTCGTCGCGGTAGGTCGCCGAGCCTTCCTCCGTAATGAACCCGGCTTCGGGCAACAGTGCCGAGAGTGCGGCAACGATTTGCTTTTCCGATTCCTTGTCTACATAGGATACATAGTCGTGCGCATGTTTCTTTTCCACGCTCTCAAGGCAGAAGTTCTTCCGCTCTTCCTTCAGAAATCTTCCTGCATCCATCGCGATACGTCGGACTTCGGTGGTAAGTTGTGCTAAATCCATATTCATTATCTGTCTTTCTTTGATGATTCTGTTGTTCTTCATGATTCTGTTGTTCTCCTTGCCAGTCGGTAGTGTCTTTGCCGTCCCGAAATCTCCTTCTGCCAACGAGGAGCACACTTCTTGCAAGCAGGATTCTTCTCTTGCGGATGGGACTGTGCACCCGTCACGGCTCTATAATCTCCCTTGCAATCCATGCGCAGGCTTCTGCATCTGCCAATGCATGGTGATGGCATTGCAGGTCGTAGCCGAAATAAGCCGCCACGGTGTGCAACTGGTAGTTGGGTAAACCTTTCACCAGCCGGCGTGCCGTGCTCAGGGTGCAGTGGAAGTCATAGTCGGGATAATCCATATTGTAAGTCTTGAAGACTGCCTTCAGGCAACTTTCGTCGAATCCCTTGTTGTGGGCAACGAGCGGCAATCCTTCGATAAGCGGCTCTATCTCCTGCCAGACAAAGGGGAATATGGGGGCTTTTGCCGTATCCGCCAGTGTGAGTCCATGCACGCGGGTGTTCCAATAAGTGTAGTATTCCGGTTCGGGACGGATCAGGCTGTAGTAGCTGTCTACAAATTCGCCTTCGCGCACAATCACCACACCGACGCTACAGACGCTGGTGCGTTGTTCGTTGGCTGTTTCAAAATCTATAGCGGCAAAGTTTTCCATAGCTCAGAGAGTGTTTTTTATACCTGTTTGGTGTTCTTCACAGTTTGCCTATAGAGACAAGGAGGCGTGTTTGGCAAGACGGTCCTTCCGCTGTTTCGCAGGCATTCTGTGTCTTAAGAATCACTGATTTATATTTCTCACGCCAAAAATACAAATAAATACGCAGCCAGGAAAACATTCGTCCATACGTTTTTGACATTTTGTTCTTTCAGGATTAGGGAATGAGGCTTTACCGGATTGCCGAAGCGGAGGAAGTACACACCTATTTATATATACCTCTGCAATTATCTCCTTCCCCGATTGCCATATCAGGAACATTTCGTACTTTTGCAAAGAAGTCATTTCCACGAAAGTATAAACTATGGCATTCACAAACTTTATGGAACATCCCCTATCCCAATTCAAACATTGCCCCAAGTGTGGCTCAGCGCATTTCGAGGTCAACAATGAGAAATCAAAACGTTGCTGCGACTGTGGCTTCGTGTACTATTTCAACCCCTCTTCCGCTACTGTGGCGCTGATCATGAACGAACGGAACGAGTTGCTGGTGTGCCGCCGTGCCAAAGAACCTGCCAAAGGGACACTGGACTTGCCCGGCGGCTTCATCGACATGGCGGAAACTGGCGAAGAAGGCGTAGCGCGCGAAGTCAAAGAAGAGACTGGCATGGAAGTGAAAAAGGCTGAATATCTCTTTTCCTTGCCCAATCTGTACGTATACTCCGGATTTACCGTCCATACGCTGGATATGTTCTTCCGCTGCTCGGTTGCCGACACGCTCCACTACAAGGCAATGGATGATGCCGCAGACCTTTTTTTCCTGCCGATAAAGGAGATTCATACAGAAGACTTCGGACTGGGTTCCATTCGGAAAGGACTGGAGATATTCCTGAAAAGAGTGGAAATGCCACAGGAAAAGGTAGAAAAGATCACAGAAAAACAATAAATCTTTCACAAGAAAACATTCAATGTTCTGCAAGAAAACATTCAATGTTCTGCAAGAAAGCAATGAATCTTTCACAAAAAAAAGAGGGAAACAGATCGATCGGCAAATCGGTAATCACCCCCCATATATCATAAAAAAGACAAACGAGTGCAACATTTTATGTCCAAAACCCGTACTTTTGTAAAAACACGTTGCAATATGAAGAATAATTTCTCACGAATATTGTGCACGGCACTCTGCTGCGCACCCCTGTTCGCAGCGGCACAGACCAGCGAACGAATCACTTCTCATCAACGATTGTATCAGGAAGGACAATCCCTGTTCCAACAGAAAGCATACGCAGCAGCTATTCCGCCCCTGACGTCATTCATACGCCAGACTGATGCCGAAGGCAATCCCGTGCCCGACGCCGGCGAACGAATGGAAGCGGAATATATGCTGGCATGCGCCGCCTACGAACTGAAAGACGGCAAAAGCCTCGACATCCTGCAAGCTTATCTGGACCGATACCCCGACAATCCTTACGCCAACCGCATATATGCACTGATGGGCTCCGTCTACTTCTTCCGGAAGGATTATGACGCCGCCTTGGCATTGCTCAACTCCGCCCGCCTCGACCTGTTAGGCAGCGAAGAGCGCGACGACATGACGTACCGCCTCGCCACCTGCTACCTGAAAACGGGCAATGTGAAAGAAGCCGCGATATGGTTTGAAACCCTACGCAGCACAAGCCGGAAATATAATGCAGACTGCACATACTACCTCTCTTACATCCGTTACACGCAGCAACGCCACGACGAAGCCCTCAAAGGATTCTTGTCCTTGCAGGACAATGGCAAATACAAAGACCTTGTCCCCTACTACATCGGCGAAATCTACCTCTTGAAGAAACAGTACGACAAAGCGGAAATCGTGGCGCAGAATGCACTGTCCGCCCATTCCAGCAGCATGAGTCATGCGCACACGGCAGAAATGTACCGCATCCTCGGCACAGCCCAATACCATTTCGGAAAATATCACGAAGCCACCCAATCCTTCGAGCAGTATCTGGAGCTTGACACCGAATCCGACTCTCACCGAAGGGATGCATTATACATGCTGGGAATGTCCCGCTACCAGTGTGGCGTATATTCGCAAGTCGCCGCAGCCCTGGGCGAAGTGACCACCGAGAACGACGCCCTCTCGCAGAATGCCTACCTGCACATGGGTTTGGCGTATCTGCAAATGGCAGACAAGGCAAAGGCGCGCATGGCATTCGAACAGGCTGCCGCCTCCAGTGCCGACCTGAAAATCAAAGAGCAAGCCTCCTACAACTACGCCCTTTGCATCCACGAGACCTCCTACTCTGCTTTTGGCGAGTCGGTCACCGTCTTCGAGAAATTCCTCAACGAATTTCCCAATTCGCAATATGCGGACAAAGCAAGCAGCTACCTCGTAGAAGTCTACATGAACACACGCAGCTACACCGCCGCCCTCGCCTCCATCGAACGCATCGCCCACCCCAGTACCGCCATACTCGAGGCTAAACAGAAGATCCTCTTCCACCTCGGCACGCAATCCTTCGCCAACACTCAATTCCGCGAAGCGATCGACTACTTCAACCAGTCGGTTGCCTTGGGTAAACATAACCGACAGACGCAAGCCGATGCCATCTACTGGCGCGGAGAGTCTTACTACCGCCTGAACCGGATGCAGGAAGCCGCCGCCAACTTCAACGAATATCTGAGCCTCACCCCCGACCGCGACACTGAGACGTACGCATTGGCATACTATAACCTGGCGTACATCGCCTTCCATAAAAAAGACTATCCCCTTGCCCAAAGTCGTTTCCAGAAGTTCATCCAACTGGAAAAGAGCGGAAATGCCACCGCACTTGCCGATGCCTGCAACCGCATCGGCGACTGCTACCTGCATGTACGCCGCTTTGATGAAGCCAAACAATACTACACCAAAGCAGAGAATATGGAGACCCCTGCCGGAGATTATTCTTGCTATCAGCTGGCACTCGTAGCCGGCCTGCAAAAAGATTATAGCGAAAAGGTATCCCTGCTGAACCGGTTGGCAAGCAAATACCCTACCTCTCCATACGCCGTGAATGCCCTCTACGAGAAAGGACGTTCGTACGTGCAGACCGGCAACAGCCGCCAGGCAATAGCCACATTCAAGGAGTTGATGGAGAAATATCCCGAAAGCCCGGTCAGCCGCAAAGCCGCCGCCGAAACCGGACTGCTCTACTATCAGCTGGATGAATACGACCGCGCAATAGATGCCTACAAGCAAGTCATAACCCAATATCCGGGCAGTGAAGAAGCACGCCTCGCCATGCGCGACCTGAAGTCCATCTATGTAGATGCAAACCGCGTGGACGAATTTGCCGCTCTGGCAGCCCAGATGCCGGAAGAGATCCGCTTCGACGCCAGCGAGCAAGACTCGCTGACCTACATCGCCGCCGAAAAGGTGTACATGAAAGGAGATATCGCCAACGCCCAGTCGAGCTTCACACGTTACCTGCAAAGTTTCCCCAACGGTGCATTCAGCCTCAATGCGCACTATTACCTCTGCATCATCGGTAAAGAGCAGCAGGACGAAGAAGCCGTACTGCAACACGCCGGCAAGCTGCTGGAATATCCCGACAACCCCTATTCGCAAGAAGCCCTCATAGCCCGTGCGGAGATCCTCTTCAACCGCAAACAGTATGACCAGGCACTTGCCGACTACAAGCAGTTGAAGGCCAAAGCCACAACTGCCGGACGACGCCAACTGGCAACGACCGGCATGCTTCGCAGTGCCGCCCTGATGCAGGACGACATTGAGACCATAGCCGCCGCCACCGACTTGCTTGCCGAAGCCAAGCTGTCACCGGAGCTACAAAACGAAGCCCTCTATTTCCGCGGTAAAGCCTACCTGGCCCAACGCGCCGACAAAAAAGCGATGAACGACTTCCAGACATTGGCAAAAGACACCCGTACCCTCTATGGAGCCGAAGCCAAGTATCTGGTTGCCCTCCAGTTATACCATGCGGAAGAATATACTGCCGCCGAAAAAGAGATACTCGACTTCATCGAACAGAGCACACCGCATGCCTACTGGTTGGCACGCAGCTTCGTACTCCTTGCCGATGTGTACATCGCAACCGACAAGAAACTGGATGCCCGCCAATACCTGTTGAGCCTGCAACAGAATTACCAAGCCGACGACGACATCCAGCAGATGATCAACGAAAGACTGGAGAAACTGAAATAAGAAAGTAGTTAGTAGCAAGTAGAACAATCGTTATGAAAAAGATACAATATCTCTTCGGGATGTTAGCCATCGTAGCCTTCCCGAACCGGGCAGAAGCCCAATCGCAAGCCAAAGACAGCACCCTAAGCCGTACGGTCACGGTAGAGCAAAAGTATAATCCTGACATTATGGATGCTTCCAAAGTAAACGTATTGCCCGAAGTGGTTCCTCCCACGGTCAGCAAGAAAAGCGTGGAGTATGACGCCACCCTCACACCTGCCGAAAACATACCGGCGGGCCTCATGCAAGCCTATACCGAAACAGAAGAGCAACAGAAGGCCCAACGCGGATATGCCCGGTTAGGCTATGGGAACTATGGCAATCTGGATGCCCGTGCCAATTACCTATTCATCCTGCCCAACAGCGACAAGCTGAACCTCAATCTCCATGCAAACGGTATGAACGGGAAACTGCACCTTCCACAATCAGAAGAAAAATGGAATGCCCGCTACTACCGGACGCACTTCGGCATGGATTACATACATGCTTTCCGAAAAGTAGATTTGGACATAGCCGGCAACTTTGGCGTGAGCAACTTCAACTTCCGCCCCCATAGCACGGACTCCAAGCAGAAGTTCCTGTCGGGTGATGTACACTTCGGAGTAAAATCGACCAGTGATGAGTTGCCCCTTCAGTTCCACGCCGAAACCAACCTGATGTTCTACGAACGCCAGCATGACACCAAATATAAGAATACCCAAGAAGCAATGGTACGAACTAAAGCCGGTGCAAGCGGTACCATCTCCGAGGAACAATCCGTAGGAGTAGATCTGGCGATGGACAACGTGTTCTACAAGAACAACCGGTTCGACGACTACACATCAGTAGAACTGAATCCTTATTACCTCTACGAGAACGACGAGTGGAAGGTCCGCCTTGGTGCGCATGTAGATTTTGCCTTCGGGTTCGGCAAGAAAATCCAAGCAGCCCCCGACATAACCGCCCAATACACCTTCTCTGATAGCTACACGCTCTATGCCCGTGCCACGGGAGGACGACGTTCGAACGACTTCCGCACATTGGAAACCTTTTCTCCATACGGTCAGACAGACACGCAACTGGATGCCACCTACGAGCAATTGAATGCCACGCTCGGATTCAAGGCAAGCCCCATGACAGGACTGTGGTTTAACCTCTATGGCGGATATCAGGATTTGAAAAACAATCTTACCCATAATATAGGATATTACATGTATTCCGATGGAACACAGATGGACTTCACCGACTCATCATTTTATCTGTGGTTATATCAGGGAAACATGTACAACTTTTACGCAGGCGCAGAATTAAGCTACAGTTATAAAGACATCGTTTCTTTCTCCCTGTCAGGGACGTATCGCAACTGGGAGACACCCGACAAAGACGGCCTCAGCCAGAAATGGATGCTTGCCTATATGCCCTCTTTCGAAGCCAAAGCCAACGTAGACATCCGCCCTATTCCTTCCGTACTGGTGAACTTCGGCTATCAGCATGCCACACGCGAAAAGGCGACAAGCACACGCGAAGCTCCGGTCAGCAATTTGTACCTGGGCGGCAGTTATGAAGTTTTTAAAGACATCTCCATTTATGCCCGTGCAAATAATTTATTGAACAAAGAGTATCAGTATTATCCAATGTACTCCACTGAAGGCATTAATTTCGTAGGGGGAGTGAGTTTTCGTTTTTAACAAATAAGCAGGCAAAAAAAATCATTTTTGCTAAAAAAGAATATATTCTCCATATATTATAAGGAGGAACAATTGTTTTTTCCTACTTTTGCGGCAAATTCAGTGCAAGAGTCACTATAAAACAGAAATTTATGCCAAAAAACCTTGTCATTGTCGAATCACCGGCAAAAGCCAAAACCATCGAGAAGTTTTTGGGAAAAGACTATAAAGTCCTTTCCAGCTACGGTCATATACGCGATTTAAAGAAGAAAGAGTTCAGTATTGATGTTGAAAAGAATTTTGAACCGGATTATGAAATTCCGGAAGACAAAAAAGCACTCGTAAAGACACTGAAATCCGAAGCCAAAGAAGCTGATACCATTTGGTTGGCTTCCGATGAGGACCGCGAAGGAGAAGCCATCGCATGGCATCTGTACGAAGTCCTGAAGTTGGAACCGGAACATACCAAACGTATCGTATTCCATGAAATCACCAAAACCGCCATACTGAGAGCCATCGAACAGCCGCGCGACATCGACATCAACCTTGTCAATGCGCAACAGGCACGCCGCATCCTCGACCGTATTGTAGGTTTCGAATTGTCGCCCGTACTTTGGAAGAAAGTAAAACCCGCACTCTCTGCCGGACGTGTGCAGTCGGTAGCCGTGCGCCTCATCGTGGAACGCGAGCGCGAAATACATGCTTTCCAAAGCGAGGCTTCCTATCGGGTCAGCGCCATATTCCTCGTTCCCGATGCCGACGGCAAAATGGTAGAGATGAAAGCCGAACTTGCCCACCGCCTCAAGACCAAGGCAGAAGCCCTGAAGTTACTGGAAAGCTGCCAGTCGGCCACATTCACCATCGAAGATATCATAACACGCCCGATAAAGAAAAGTCCGGCTGCACCATTCACCACCTCTACCCTGCAACAGGAAGCCGCACGTAAACTGGGTTTCACTGTGGCACAAACCATGATGGTGGCACAGCGTCTCTACGAATCAGGACAGATCACCTACATGCGTACCGACTCTGTAAACCTGTCTGAATATGCCATCAACGGCAGTAAAGAAGCCATCACCAACATGATGGGCAGCAAATATGTGTACTCGCGCCACTTCAATACCAAAGCCAAAGGAGCACAGGAAGCACACGAAGCCATCCGTCCCACCTATATGGAAAACGCCCAGATAGAGGGCAGTGCACAAGAAAAGAAACTGTATGACCTGATATGGAAGCGTACCATCGCTTCGCAAATGGCAGACGCCGAACTGGAAAAGACCACTGCAACCATCAGCATCAGCAATGCCTCCGAGACCTTCAACGCATCGGGAGAGGTCGTGAAGTTCGACGGTTTCCTGCGTGTCTACAGAGAGTCTTACGACGATGATGTAGAGCAGGAAGACGAAAGCAACCTCCTGCCTCCGCTGAAAAAAGGACAGACCTTACAGTATCAGAATATTACAGCAACCGAACGCTTCACCCAACATCCGCCCCGCTACACGGAGGCAAGCTTGGTGCGCAAGCTGGAAGAACTGGGCATCGGACGCCCTTCCACCTATGCCCCCACCATCTCCACCATCCAGCAACGCGAGTATGTAGAGAAAGGTGACAAAACCGGAGAAGAGCGTTCCTACAACATCATTACCCTGCTGAAAGAAGGAATTACAGATGACACCCGCACCGAAATCACTGGAGCCGAAAAGGCTAAACTGCTGCCTACGGACACAGGTACGGTGGTCACCGACTTCCTGATACAATACTTCCCCAGCATCATGGACTACAACTTTACGGCAAGCGTAGAGAAACAGTTCGATGAAATCGCTGAGGGCGATACCGCATGGACCACCATCATGAAGAAGTTCTACCAGACGTTCCATCCCTCGGTAGAGACCACCCTTGCCACCAAGAGTGCACACAAGACAGGCGAACGTTCGTTAGGAAACGACCCGGTCAGCGGCAAGCCTGTCTCAGTGAAGATCGGTCGTTTCGGTCCCGTGGTACAGATAGGTAGTGCCGAAGATGAAGAGAAACCCCGCTTCTCTCCCCTGAAGAAAGGACAATCTATCGAAACCATCACACTGGAAGAAGCAATGGAACTGTTCAAGTTGCCCCGTACCCTCGGCAAGCATGAAGGAAAGACAGTGACCGTCAACTCCGGACGTTTCGGACCGTATATCTACTATAACGGCGGTTATACCTCACTTCCGAAAAATGCAGACCCCATGGAAATCGAACTGGAAGAAGCCTTGGAACTGATAAAGAAGAAAGCGGAAGCGGAAGCGAAAAAGCACCTCAAGAGGTTCGAGGAAGAACCGGAACTGGAAATCATGAACGGAAAGTACGGTCCATACATCGCCTACAAAGGCAGCAACTACAAAATCCCCAAAGATATTGTCCCGGAGGATTTGAACCTGCACGCCTGTATGGAGATCATCAAACTGCAAAGCGAGAAAGCCGCAGCATCTCCCAAACCGAAGCGCGGCAAATATGCCAAGAAAAAGGCATAAGCGCAGCAGAGTTTCATAAACAATCAGCCTCGGAATGTATGGATTCATCATTCCGAGGCTGATTGTTTATACAAGTTTCGCAAAAACGTAACCTTGTCCGCATTCTGAATATGCTTATTTACATTCTGAGTATGCTTGTTTGCATTCTTGAGTATGTTTACATACATGGCTAAGTATCTAAACATACATGGCAAAGTATCTTAAGATACTTTGCTGAATATCTTTACAGGGTGTTTTTCCTATGAGGTGCGCCATTGCATTTTAGACACACCTCACCGATTATTTATAAAACACTGCCCTGCGTTCTATAGGCACAAGCAAGCCTCAACATCGGTGCTCGATTACATTCTGTCCGGCACTTCGATGCCCAGCAGTCCCATACCGAGGCGAACGATCTTCGCCACATTTTCCGACAAGGCAAGGCGGAACACCTTCACTGCCTCATTCTCTTCGCGCAGGATGCTGAAATCATGATAGAACTGATTGTACTCCTTCACCAAGTCATAGGTATAGTTGGCAATGATGGAAGGGCTGTAATCTTCGCCTGCCTGCTTCACGATTGCCGCAAAGTCCGCCATCATCTGGATAAGACCTTCTTCCTTCTCGCTCAACTCGATGCCAGCAGGCACCTCTTCCGGTATGACTATACCTGCTTCCGCAGCCTTGCGGAGCACGGACTGGATACGTGCATACGTATATTGGATGAACGGTCCCGTGTTTCCGTTGAAGTCGATGGATTCCTTCGGATTGAAAGTCATGTTCTTGCGTGCATCTACCTTCAGGATGAAGTATTTCAGCGCGCCCAAGCCGACGATACGGGCAATGTCGTCAGCCTCTTCCTGAGACAGTCCGTCCAACTTGCCCAACTCGTTGGAGGTATCTTTGGCGGTCTTCACCATCTCTTCGATCAAGTCGTCAGCATCCACCACCGTACCTTCACGGCTCTTCATCTTGCCTTCGGGCAGTTCCACCATACCGTATGAGAAATGCACGAGGCTCTTTCCCCACTCAAAACCAAGCTTGTCGAGCAGGATGGAAAGTACTTGGAAGTGGTAGTTCTGCTCGTTACCCACCACGTAGATCATCTTGTCGATAGGATAATCGGCAAAACGGAGCTTGGCGGTACCGATGTCCTGCGTCATGTACACAGACGTGCCGTCCGCACGCAACAACAGTTTGTGGTCCAGTCCCTCGGGAGTCAGGTCCGCCCATACGGAACCATCCTCTTTTCGATAGAAGAAACCTTTCTCAAGGCCTTCCACCACTTTCTCCTTCCCTTCGAGGTAGGTATTTGACTCATAATATATCTTGTCGAAGCTGACACCCATCTTACGGTAGGTCTCATCGAATCCCTCGTACACCCAGTTATTCATCTTTGCCCAAAGTGCACGCACCTCAGGGTCTCCGGCTTCCCACTTCACCAGCATCTCACGCGCTTCGTTCATTAAGGGGGAAGCAGCCTCGGCCTCTTCCTTGGTCATGCCTTTCGCCATAAGCTCCGCCACTTCTGCCTTAAAGTGCTTGTCGAAAGCCACGTAGTAGTCGCCTACCAGATGGTCGCCCTTCTTACCGGAAGATGCCGGTGTCTCACCGTTTCCATACTTCAGCCATGCCAGCATGGACTTGCAGATATGGATACCGCGGTCGTTTACGATGTTCGTCTTTACGACCTTGTTGCCGTTTGCCATAACGATATTGGCGAGGGCATTGCCCAGCAGGTTATTGCGCACGTGTCCCAAGTGGAGCGGCTTGTTGGTGTTGGGCGAAGAATATTCAATCATAACCAGCGGAGAATTATCCGTAGCAGCCACGATGCCATACTGCTTGTCGGCATGGATGCTGTTCATCAGTTCAATCCAGGCGGAAGAAGCGATAGTCAGGTTCAGAAAACCTTTAATGACATTGAATGCAGCTACCGAAGGCTCATTGGCTTTCAGGTATTCGCCAATCTCCTGCGCAGTCTGTTCCGGTCCTTTTCGGGACATGCGGAGGAAAGGAAAGACGACCAGCGTGAGATGGCCTTCAAATTCTTTCTTTGTTTTTTGCAGTTGCACCTGTGCGGCAGGCACATCTTGTCCGTACAACGTCTTCAGTCCATTGACAACGGACACTACCAGTTTATCTTCTATATTCATGATTTAAAAGTATTTTCCGAGTGCAAAGATAGTTCAAACCGGAAGCAGTACAAAATATGCCTGCTTATTTTTAATGTCAAGTCACGGTTTTTCACGGCTTTGGCACTTGGTTACACAACTCCGAAATCCCGGCCAGAAGCATGTATTCTACGTATTTTCTCCGTACTTTCTCCAAGCAAAGGTACTTTTGCACGGAGAAAGTACGGAGAAGGTACGGAGAAGAAGCGTTTCGGATACAACGCGGACAGGGGCTTAACAAGCCAATAATTCTGCCAATAGTTCTTGCTAATTCAATATTTATTCTGCACTTTTGTCTCAGAAAAGCTATGAAACAGACCATACGAACCATATTGCCCCTCTTTTTCCTACTTGTCCTCTGCTCTTGTAAGGACAAGCCGAAGGAGGCTACGGAGAGTTCGAACAACTGCCTCACCGCCATCACCATTGCCAGCATACTGATACTGATCCATTCGAATGCCTATATAGACAACCTCAGGCAAAAAAGAAACCAAAACAGAATATTCGCCCAACAACTTGAGACCATTAAAGAAAATATCTGCCAGGAAAACGACCGGATTATCAAAGAGAGCCAAAAGAGAATTGAAGAACTGGAACGGAAGATAGAAGACACGAGCCATGCGAACACCCTCTTGCAAGCCCAACTCCAAAAACAGAAACACATCATCTTATGCACCAACAAGCCCGCAACTACAGCCTTGAATGAGCAGGAGCAGGCCGAAACGAACTTCCGGAACTCAGAGATTTATCTCCGTTTCAAAAGGAATATCGATACCCCGAAAAGCAGTTCCGACTGGCAGGCATTGCAAGATGCCGTGGATAAAACATACAATAACTTTACCGAAAGCCTCTACAGATTCTACAGTTTCAGCAATCACGAGTTGCAAGTCTGCCTTCTGATAAAGATAAACATGCAGCCATCGGATATAGCCAAGCTGACCAACCATACCAAGGAAGCGATCACCGCCACACGAAGGAGATTATACGAAAAAGTCTTTCAGGAAAAGGGAACTCCCAAGTTATGGGATGAGTTCATCCATGCGCTGTGATGCCCCGCACACATAAACCTACGGCCACTCGGACTGCCCACCTGTCAAATGTACACTAATTGTACACAGCAAATTTTTGCCCAATAACCCAATTCCGCTTCTTTTGCAGAAAAAAGTTTTCAATTATCCACTATTCAATTCGACCGATTATGGAAAGAAAGAATCAAAGATCAACTCCGGAAATGATTATTCATTTTCTCCTCCACAACAGATTAGTAAGCTGTGTCAGCAATATCCTGTTCCTGATCATATTTTGCTTGATCTCATTCAACAATAAAAATGTAATAAGCTATATCTTTACAGCACTATTAAGTATCATGGCTTTGATTGATGTCACTGCCCTGCTATATTTGTCTTGGAAAAAGTACAAGAAGAAGAACAACAAGAAGAATAAGAAATAAGGATAAAGGCAACGCGTAATATACAGATTCGGCGGATAACCGCAGACTGTTCACTGGTATTCAAGGGAACAATCCGAGGTCATCTGCCGAATGCAGGATTTAAGCAACGGCGTATAAGCCGCTTCGATGTATTCCAGCCCTACGATTATTCGGCCTTCGTTATCCTGATGGCATATCCGCCTCCGGCAGCTGTCCAAATTTTCAGGCGGGTTTTAGGAGTCACTTTCTGGCTGCTGATGGTGTATGCCTGCGGATTCTCCTTATAGTGGGCATCTTTTCCGTCCTTGTAGATGGTGGCAACATACTTGCCAGCAGGCAAGAAGCTGAGGTCTACCTGCGAGGTACGCGGCTGTTCGCCGTTGGTGCCGCCTATGTACCATTCGTCTTTGCCTTTCGCCTTACGGGCGATGGTGAGGTACTCCATCGGTTCGGCTTCCAGATACCAACTCTTTTCCCAGTCTATGGCTACATCTTTGATGAACTGGAAAGCATCGAGGAATCTATCATAGTTCTCCGGCAAGTCGGCAGCCATTTGTAACGGGCTGTACATGGTGACGTAGAGCGAGAGTTGGTTGCACAGTGTAGTGTTGACCCAGGAATGATTGTCGGGATTCAGCTTATGGATATCATTCTCGAAGATACCCGGCGTGTAGTCCATCGGGCCTCCTATCAGACGGGTGAAGGGAAGGATGGTAGTATGGCTGGGCTTGCTGCCGCCGAATGCCTGATACTCGGTACCCCGTGCGGACTCGTTGCCGATGAGGTTGGGCCAGGTACGGCAGAGGCCGGTGGGGCGTACGGCTTCGTGGGCGTTGACCATGACTTTATAGTCGGCTGCTTTCTTCACGGCATAGAGGTAATGGTTCACCTGCCACTGGTTGTAGTGGTTCTGGCCGTTGGGGATGATGTTACCCACGTAACCGCTCTTCACGGCGTCATATCCGTTCTCCTTCATAAAGCGGTAGGCATCATCCATGCAGCGCTCGTAGTTGCGGATAGAAGCGGAAGTCTCGTGATGCATAATCATCTTGATCCCCTTCTGCTTGGCATAGTCGCGTATTTTGGCTACATTGAAGTCGGGATAAGGGGTAACGAAATCAAAGACTTCATCTTTGGAGTTGCCGAACCAATCTTCCCAACCGATGTTCCAGCCTTCGACCAACAGGGCGTCGAAGCCGTGCAGGGAGGCGTAATCGATGTAGCGTTTCACGTTGGCAGTAGTGGCACCATGACTGGAAACAGAGTTTCTGTTCTTTTTGAGACGCATATACATCACGTTGTTCTATCTCCCGGTCCAATACCTTAAGGATAGAATCAATGTTCATTCCAAAGTTCTGCTTTGAGGCGGCGGCCGAGGCTGCACAAATAATTAGCAGAAAGGAAAACAAATGCCTCTTGATACAAATATTTTTCATAGATGGCAAAGATAGTCTATTTATTGAAAAAACAGATTGATATTTCATGAAAAAATGCAGTTTTCGTAAATTAAGCTGTAATCTCTAACGTTGAGTTTATTTAAAGTACTCCATTAAATTAAGTACAACACTCATATTTCAGATGCCATCAATTTTGAAATTAACAGGATGCAGCCTACCCTGCCAAACAATCGGTTAGCGGAACCGGCTTTAGAATAAATTCGGGTCAAAACTTTATCAAAACAGACGCCGCTCCGTATCTGCTCCGTACTTTCTCCAAGCAAAGGTACTTTTGTACGAAGAAGATACGGAGCAGATGCGTTTCGGATATGGCGCGGATAAAATAATTATCAAATTTCAGCCTCACAACAAATTAATAAGTTGTGTCAGCAATATACGCGATGCGCTATCCGGTCGCGATTGAATCAATGAATCAATCTGTACCAGCCACAGCACTTGACACAATAACTCCCATGGATTAATACATTTTCATCCCATGTTTCAATCCAATAGAATCCTTCATTATCAATCAGCCACAGTCGTGGTTCAGCTGCTCTACAGTTATGGTTCACGCTCTCCACGGATGTGGAACAGCTAATCCACGACTGTGGAGAACATGAACCACGGATGTGGAAATATAAACAACATCGGAGGTCAATCGGAAGAACATACGTGGTTATCCGAACAAAAACAGGATGTTATCACAAATAACTCCCGCCCGAAGCCAACGGATGCAAACATGAATACTGGGAAAAAACAAGAAAAACAGCATGGGAAAGAAAGAAAACACGTCCAAACCGGAAGTGGTGTAGGCAAATTTACCTACACCGTATCTACACCCCTGCCTACACCAATCATATAGCATTGTTATACAGCAAGATATCTCAGATGGTGTAGGTGGTGTAGGTAAAATGTGCAAAACTTTCATGTATGCGCGCTCGCGAGAGAGAGAAGAGCATAGGGAACAAGACGGGCTAAGAAAACAAAACGAGAACAAAAAAGGGTAAAAGAAAGGAAAGAGAAAGAACTTTCCACCCGACACGAAGACGCTAACAATTCTGAATATCAAATAAAAACATTAAAAAACTGCTCTCTTTTCGCGAAAAAGAAGGAATAGGGTACTGTTTTTCTGTTATAGAACAGAAATTATTCGTATTTTTGTCGAATTGAAACAATAGAATGTATGAATGCGATACCGACAGTTACAAAAAACATACTGATCATCAACGTCCTGGTTTTCTTCGCGACCATAGTCGCTGCAAGCTACGGCATCAATCTGGACCATTACTTAGGACTTCATTTCTTCCTTTCCGAAGACTTCAATGCCGCACAGTTCATCACCTACATGTTCATGCACGGTGGATTCACCCACTTGTTTTTCAATATGTTTGCCGTATGGATGTTCGGCCGTATCCTCGAGCAGGTCTGGGGACCGGGGCGATTCCTGTCCTACTACATGATGTGCGGCATCGGTGCAGGACTGATCAACATGCTGGTGGTCTACCTGCGCATCCGGTCGGTAGAAACCGGAATGACACCGGAGATGATTGACGTCGTCTACCAAGAAGGAACCAAAATATGGCATCAGAGCATGAACTACACCGACCCTGCCATGGCAAGCCTGAACGCACTGATCAACGTACCGACCGTAGGAGCTTCAGGAAGTGTGTACGCCATCCTGTTAGGATTCGGAATGCTGTTCCCCAACCAGCCGCTGTTCATCTTTCCGTTCCCGATCAAGGCGAAGTATTTCGTGATAGGTTATGCGCTGATTGAACTCTATTCGGGCTTTGCCAACAATCCGAACGACAACGTTGCCCACTTCGCACATCTGGGCGGAATGATATTCGGGTTCATATTGATTACGTATTGGAGAAAAAAAGACAGAGGAAATGACTACTATTATAACTGACCTTAAAGAGGCGTTCCGCAGAGGGAATATCTATATCCAGCTGATTTACATCAACGTCGGCGTCTTTGTCATCACCACACTGACGGAAGTCCTGCTACAATTGTTCAACCGCAGCCTTGGCGGCGTGTTCGAGTGGCTGGAATTGCCGGCTTCTGTAACGCGGCTTGCCTTGCAGCCCTGGTCGCTGTTCACTTACATGTTCATGCATGCGGGATTTCTGCATATTCTGTTCAACATGTTATGGCTGTACTGGTTCGGGGCTTTGTTCCTCATGTCGTTCTCGGCGAAACACCTGCGCGGAGTGTACGTCTTGGGAGGTTTGTGCGGCGGACTGCTGTACATGGCGGCGTATAACGTCTTCCCCTATTTCCGCCCGATGGTGGACTACTCCTTCATGCTGGGTGCATCTGCTTCCGTACTTGCCATTGTGGCCGCTACGGCTTACCGCGAACCGAACTATCCGATACGTCTGCTTCTGTTCGGCACGGTAAGACTGAAATATTTGGCGCTCATCGTGATCGGTACGGACTTGCTATTCGTCACTTCCAGCAATGGAGGTGGACATATCGCTCATCTGGGTGGTGCGCTGGCGGGTCTATGGTTTGCCTCCGGCATCAGCAAGGGAAGAGACGTGACCGCTTGGATCAACAAGTTTCTGGATAGTGTCACCGCGCTGTTCAGTGCCAAACCCCGCAAACCCAAAATGAAAGTGCACTACGGCAACAGCCGCCAGCAAGATTACGATTACAACGCCCGCCGAAAGGCGCAATCCGAAGAGATAGACCGTATCCTCGACAAACTGAAAAAGTCGGGCTACGACAGCCTGACCACGGAAGAGAAGAAGAGCCTGTTTGATGCAAGCAAACGATAGGATACAAGCAAACGATGGGATGTGAAGAAATGGCAGGATGTGAAGAAATGGCAGGATGTGAAGAAACGACAAGATACGGAGAAACGATGGAGTGGAGAAGCGATAAGAGGCAGAGAAACATAGATGCGAGCAAACAATAATAGAAGGAAATGAAGATAAAGCATATTGGTAAAGTCGTCACGTACCTGATTTTGGCGGTCAACACTTTCTTTATAGGTCTGTTGTTGCTCACCGCCTACAGCCCGCATATCAAGCCGGTAGCCCATCCGGTTGAGTCCTGTTTCGGACTGACTTTCCCCATTTTCCTGGTGATAGACATCTGTTTCCTTCTCTTCTGGCTTATCATCCAGAAATATAAGTTTGCACTCCTTCCGCTGACAGCCCTACTCTTCTGCCATTCGCAGATCCACACGTACTTCCCCATCAACTTCCATACGCGGAACGTACCGGAAGGAAGTTTCAAAGTGTTGTCGTACAACATTATGGGATTCAACGGAGCCGTCAAGAAAGAGGGAGAGAATCCTATTCTGAACTACCTGAAAGAGAGCGGAGCCGACATCCTGTGTCTGCAAGAGTATCAGACGATAGAATCGCCGCGCTATCTCAGGCAGAAAGATGTGGAAAATGCATTGAAAGATTATCCCTATCACCGTATCCATACCGTAGGTAAAGGAAAAAATCATAGCAACCGAATTGCCTGCTATTCGAAGTTCCCCATCCTCACGGCGCATGAACTGGATTATGCCAGTGAATACAATGGTTCGATAGCCTACGAATTGAAAATCGGTGAAGACACTTTGCTGTTAATCAACAACCATCTGGAGTCCAACAAACTAACCAAAGAGGACAAAGTGGTGTACGAAGAAATGTTCAAAGATCCCGAAACGGAAAGAGTGAAAAGCGGTGCACGCCTACTTATCCGCAAACTGGCAGAAGCTTCCGCCCTCCGTTCGCCGCAAGCCGACAGCATCGCACGGGAGATAGCCTCTTCACCGCATCCCTACATCATCGTATGCGGCGACTTCAACGACACTCCGATCTCCTATGCCCACCGTGTCATCAGCCGAAACCTGAACGATGCCTTCACCCAATCAGGGTGCGGACTCGGTATCTCCTACAACCAAAACAAGTTCTACTTCCGGATAGACAATATCTTAGCAAGCAAAAATCTGAAATCTTATAATTGCACCGTAGACCGTTCGATAAAAGAATCCGACCATTATCCTATCTGGTGTTATTTTACAAAGTAAATGAAAAATGGAAAAGGGGAAATGGGGATTCGTAAATTATAAACCATGAATCATAAACCGTGAATTATAAATCATAAACCGTAAATCGCAGATTATAAATTATAAATCAAATCTAATCATGTTCAAAAAATCCATTCTAATTTTAGCAGCAAGTTGTATGATGTACTCCTGTACCACGCAAACGGAGAGTAATCCGTTCTTAACCGATTTCCAGAACGAACATGGTGTACCGCCTTTCGACAAGATCAAACTGGAACACTACGAACCTGCCTTCATGAAAGGTATCGAAGAGCAGAACACGAACATCGATGCCATAGTAAACAACCCGGAAGCTCCGACATTCGAGAACGTAATCGTTGCCTTCGACAACAGTTCGCCGATACTCGACCGCGTCGGTGCCATCTTCTATAATATGACGGATGCGGAAAAAACGGACGGACTGAACGATCTATCCATCAAACTCGCCCCCACCTTGTCCGAGCATAGCGACAACATCTCACTGAACCAGGAACTCTTCAAGAAAGTAAGCGCCGTATACCAGCAGAAAGATTCCTTGCAACTGACCATCGAACAACAACGTCTGTTGGAGAAGACCTACAAAGGATTTGTCCGTTCCGGCGCCAACCTTCCTGCCGAGAAACAAGCACGCCTGCGCGAAGTCAACAAGCAACTCTCCACATTAGGTCTGAAATTCAGCGACAACGTGCTGAACGAGAACAACGCCTTCAAACTGTATATAGATAAGGAAGAAGACCTTGCCGGATTGCCCGAATGGTTCCGCCAGAGCGCAGCCGAGAAAGCAAGCGCAGACGGGCAACCGGGCAAATGGCTGTTCACACTGGGTAATGCCAGCCGTATCCCCTTCCTGCAATATTCGGCAAACCGCCCTTTGCGCGAACAGATGTACAAAGCCTACATCAACCGCGGTAACAACAACGACAAGAACGACAACAAAAAAATCATAACCGACATCGTCAGCCTGCGCCTTGAGAAAGCCAAACTGTTAGGTTTCGATTGCTACTCCAACTTCGTACTGGACAATACGATGGCAAAAAACTCAGCCACGGTCATAGAGTTCCTGAATAACCTCTGGAGCTATGCCCTGCCGAAGGCCAAAGCCGAAGCTGCAGAATTGCAGAAAATCATGGATAAAGAAAGCAAAGGCGAGAAACTGGAAGCATGGGACTGGTGGTATTACACCGAGAAACTCCGCAAAGAGAAATACAACCTCGAAGAAGACGAAATCAAACCTTACTTCAAGCTGGAGAATGTGCGCGAAGGTGCTTTCAGTGTCGCTAACAAGCTCTACGGCATCACGCTGACTAAGCTAGACGGTATCCCTGTGTACCATCCCGACGTCGAAGTCTTTGAGGTGAAAGATGCAGACGGCTCGCATCTGGGCGTGTTCTACGTAGACTATTTCCCCCGTCCGGGCAAAAGCGGAGGCGCATGGATGAGCAACTACCGCGAACAGCAAGGTGACATCCGTCCGCTGGTATGCAACGTATGCAGTTTCACCCAGCCCGTAGGCGATATGCCTTCCCTGCTGACCATCGATGAAGTGGAGACTTTGTTCCATGAGTTCGGTCATGCCCTGCACGGACTGCTGACCCGCTGTGCCTACAAAGGCACTTCCGGTACCAACGTAGCACGCGACTTCGTAGAACTGCCTTCTCAAATCAACGAACACTGGGCTACCGAACCCGAAGTGTTGAAGATGTATGCCAAACATTACCAGACCGGCGAAACCATCCCCGACAGCCTGATCGAAAAGATCCTGAACCAGAGGACCTTCAACCAAGGCTTCATGACTACCGAACTGCTGGCCGCTGCCATTCTGGATATGAACCTGCACAACCTGACCGACACCAAAGGACTGGACGTGCTGGAATACGAAAAAGACGCCATGACCAGTTTGGGACTTATCCCGGAAATCGCTCCGCGTTACCGCACCACCTATTTCAATCACATCATCGGTGGTTATGCCGCAGGTTACTACAGTTACTCGTGGGCGAACGTACTGGACAATGACGCCTTCGAAGCCTTCAAAGAAAATGGTATCTTCGACAAGCAGACAGCCACACTCTTCCGTAGCAATGTCCTCGAAAAAGGCGACAGCGAAGATCCGATGATGCTTTACAAGAAATTCCGCGGTACAGAACCACAACTGGAACCGATGTTGAAAAACCGCGGAATGAAATAAAAAGCGATGCCGTATAGAGGCAGTAATTTCGTTGCCAAGTGCAAATATTTAGAGAGGCTATAGAGCCTGTTTGAATTTTATTCAGCATTTTTTCAGAGTTCCTGTTTTCTTGCTTTTATAAGGAGTATAGTGAGCTATGTGACAAATAAAAACAAGAAAACAGTCCGAAAAGAGACTCAAAAGAAGCTGAACAAAAAACTTTTTGAAGAAAATTTAAACAGGCTCTTACTTCCAAATGTGAAAAAAAAACTATATTTGCAGCCTTATATACAACAGAAATTAATTAAAAAAGTAATCATAATAAATTAAACGTAACATGCAAAACAAAGGATTCGTAAGGATTTTTGCAGTATTGCTCACACTGGTATGTGTGTTCTACCTTTCCTTCTCTTTTGTTACTCGCCACTACAACAATAAGGCTAAAGAGTATGCAAATGGAGATGTGAAGTTGGAGCAAGACTACCTGGACTCTCTGGCTAACGAGAAAGTGTGGTTCGGCAACTGGACACTGAAACAGTGTCGCGAGATGGAAATCAGTTTAGGTTTGGACTTGAAGGGCGGTATGAACGTCATTCTCGAAGTTTCCGTACCCGATGTAATCAAGGTATTGGCCGACAACAAAACCGATGAAGCATTCAACCAAGCATTGTCAAATGCCGCTAAACAGGCTATCACAAGCCAGGATGACGTCATCACTTTGTTTGTGAGAGAGTTTCACAGAATAGCTCCGGATGCCCGTCTTTCCGAACTGTTCGCCACGCAACAATTGAAAGACAAAGTCAACCAAAAATCTACCGATGCAGAAGTTGAGAAAGTGCTGCGTTCAGAAGTTAAAGCAGCTGTAGACAACTCATATAATGTACTCCGTACTCGTATCGACCGCTTCGGTGTGGTTCAGCCCAACATCCAAAGTTTGGAAGACAAAATGGGCCGTATCATGGTGGAACTTCCGGGTATCAAAGAGCCTGAACGTGTAAGAAAGTTACTACAAGGTTCTGCCAATCTGGAGTTTTGGGAAACATACAATGCGAAGGACGTTGCTCCCTATCTGCAAGCAGCCGACAACAAATTGCGCAGCATTTTGACCGCTCAGACTCAGAACGACGACGCTGTAGAAGCAAACGACGCAACTGCAACTCCCGCAGTAGCGGAAACGACCATCAGCAAGACCGACAGCCTTGCCGCCGCATTGAAAGGCGAAAACAAAACTCCTGCTTTCGACATGGAACAGCTCAAGAAAGAGCATCCGTTGCTGGCTATCCTGCAAGTCAACGGAAGCGGACAAGGTCCTGTCGTAGCTTATGCCAACTATAAGGATACGGCAGACATTAACCGCTATCTCTCCATGAAAGAGATTCAGGCAGAACTGCCGAGAGACCTTCAACTGAAATGGGGTGTTTCTCCTTTTGAATATGATCCGAAGAAACAGACTTTCGAACTTTACGCTATCCGCTCTACCGAACGTAACGGCAAAGCTCCACTGGAAGGCGATGTCATGGTGGATGCCAAGGACGACTATGACCAATACGGCAAACCGTGCGTAAACATGACCATGAACTCTGACGGTGCACGCCGTTGGGCTCAACTCACCAAGCAGAACATCGGAAAGAGCGTTGCCATCGTATTGGACGGCTATGTATATTCTGCTCCAAACGTACAGACTGAAATTACGGGTGGAAACTCTGTTATCACCGGTCACTTCACATTGGATCAGACCAAGGACTTGGCAAACGTATTGAAATCCGGTAAGATGCCTGCTCCTGCACGTATCGTTCAGGAAGACATCGTCGGTCCGTCACTGGGACAGGCTTCCATCAACGCTGGTGTATTCTCATTCATCGTAGCATTAATCCTGTTGATGATCTATATGTGCTCCATGTACGGATTCGTTCCGGGTATGGTAGCCAACTGTGCACTGGTTCTGAACCTGTTCTTCACGCTGGGTATCCTCTCTTCTTTCCAGGCAGCCTTGACCATGTCCGGTATCGCCGGTATGGTATTGTCACTGGGTATGGCTGTGGATGCCAACGTATTGATCTACGAACGTACCAAAGAGGAGTTGCGTTCCGGCAAGGGTGTGAAGAAAGCCCTCGCAGACGGTTACTCCAATGCGTTCTCTGCGATCTTCGACTCTAACTTGACGTCTATCATCACCGGTATCATCCTGTTCAACTTCGGTACAGGTCCTATCCGCGGTTTCGCCACGACATTGATTATCGGTATCCTGATTTCATTCTTTACCGCCGTATTCATGACACGCTTGTTCTACGAGCACTTCATGAGTAAAGACAAGTTGCTGAACCTGACGTTCTCTTCTAAGATTTCCAAGAACCTGATGGCGAACGTACATTTCGACTTCATGGGCGGAAACAAGAAGTGGTTGACCACTGCCGGCGTTATCCTTGTCTTCTGCATTGGTTCGCTCGTTGTACGTGGCCTGAGCCAAAGCATCGACTTCACTGGCGGTCGCAACTTCAAGGTACAGTTTGAAAACCCGATAGAGCCAGAAGAGGTACGTGCATTGATTTCCAGCAAGTTCGGTGATGCCAACGTAAGTGTAATCGCCATCGGTACAGACAAGAAAACCGTACGTATCAGCACGAACTACCGCATCGAAGAAGACGGCAACAACGTAGACTCTGAAATCGAAGCCTACCTGTATGAAACTCTGAAACCGATGTTGACGCAAAACATCACGCTGGAGACATTCATCGACCGCGAGAACCACACAGGCGGCAGTATCGTAAGTTCACAAAAAGTAGGTCCGAGCATTGCCGACGACATCAAGACTTCCGCAATATGGTCTGTATTCCTTGCCCTGATTGCCATCGGTCTGTATATCCTGATCCGTTTCCGCAACATTGCTTATAGTGTAGGTTCCATCGCAGCGCTGACCAGCGATACATTAATGATCCTTGGTGCTTACTCGTTGTGCTGGGGCTGGATGCCGTTCTCTCTGGAAATTGACCAGACGTTTATCGGTGCTATCCTGACAGCTATCGGTTATTCTATCAATGACAAGGTGGTTATCTTCGACCGTGTACGTGAGTTCTTCCACCTGTATCCGAAGCGAGACAGGAAGCAGTTGTTCAACGATTCTCTGAACACGACTTTGGCTCGTACCATCAATACTTCACTGAGTACGTTGATTGTGTTGCTGTGTATCTTCATCCTTGGTGGTGATTCCATCCGCAGCTTCGCATTCGCTATGATTCTTGGTGTTGTCTTCGGTACGTTGTCTTCTCCGTTCATCGCATCTCCTATTGCTTACATGATGTTGAAGAACAAGAAGATTACTGAACCGGTTGCAGAGAAAACGAAATAATATATTTATTAAGGAGTTATCGGAAGATAAAAGGGTTATCACTCCCGATAACTCCTTAACAACAATCTCCTAAGAACCAAAAAGGGGAAGCCGATTAATCGTCGGCTTCCCCTTTTTGGTTCTCACATCTTTCTGAGTAGTCCCGAGGGGAATCGAACCCCTATCTAAAGTTTAGGAAACTTCTAATCCAACTTTGAGTATCAGTCACTTGCGAGACTATTTCAATTTTTCGTAGAACTATAGTAGAACTTTTGCATTTTTGTTGAATACCCCTGCCTCTCCAAAAGAAGAATACAGGGGTACAATGCAACACCGATTTTCAGAATCGGTACTGCAAAGATATGACTTTTATTTCAAAGGACAAAGAAAAACCGGGCGCACTTCACAGCGAACCCGGCTCAGAACAAAAGTTCTACTCTATTACTAACACCTAATCATTTCTTTTTCCGTTTCTTCAATTCTATATATTCCGAATACACTATTTTGGTATGGGGATTGCTACTTACAACTTCTTGCCTAATAGCCTTTGTTCCCCATCGGAAAAACAACCATTGCTTAGGCACTCTATGCACTACTTGAAATAGGGTATCTACAGATTGTATGCGTAAATCCAGTTTCTTATCGGGCATGATTAAGCCATCAACATTTATCCACGGGTCTTTCCATCGTATTGCTTGGACTTTAAGATAGGATGTATCACGGTATATAATGCTATCCTTAACTATGGTTTGTACCTCCACCTCCGTTTTTGTTGCATTCGTGGAAGCCGCTTGTAACCTCTTTACTTTCAAGTCAAGTTCCTTAACGGTATTCGTCAAGTCGGCACAATGCTTTTCCACCTCAGACTTGGATAAAGTCAATGCCTGTACAGAAGCAGCGGATTTTCCGGATTCTGTTTGGTAAAATTTAATTTTCTCCAACAAGGCGGTTTGGTTGCCATCCAATCTTTCCTTTTCTGATTTCAACTTGGAACAATAAGCCCATAGCCCAAAGGTAACCGCCATCAAAAGCCCACAGAGGGCGATTAATATCAAAAACGCTTTATTTCTCATATTCCTTGATGTATTGGATTATACCCTCTACGTGGGTGTTCACAATGTTTTGTTTCCCCTCCATAGATGTAAGGTAAGCAATATCTTCCTTGTTATCCATGAAGAAATTTTCCGTCAATACAGCCGGGCATTTCGTCTTGGAAAGGATGTAAAAATTTTCCTCCCAATCCGGGTCGCCATCCGAATAGTCACGCCTAATCTTTTGCCCGGTAATAAAGCAAGCGGCAGCATCATACATTCGGTTTGCCAGTTCGTCAGCTTTCGTTTTGCCCTTAGTGGTATAGGCAGACCATCCACGGGCATTCATCCATTCGCCATTCCCGGCAGCATTGCAGTGGATGGAAACAAGCAACACGTTATTAGCTCCATATCGGGCGCAAATCTCGTTCACACGCCTTGCACGTTCAGCCAAAGGCACGTCCAAGTTCTCCTTAACAATGCGTTCCGCTACATAGCCACGTTTAGCCAGTTCACGCACGACTTCATCCGCAATTTCTCTTGTATAGGCATACTCCCTGAAAGTTCCATCCGGGCTGCGTTTACCCGGTGTATTTTCTCCATGCCCATTGTCTATAAGTATCTTCATTCTTGATTCAATTTATGGTAAAAATCTATTTTAATTCTGTCATATACCATTTGTACATTGGTATAAGCTCTGCCATTGTTCACCGTTTCCGCATAAACCTCTGACAACACACATTGCTCTACCCATTCAATCCATTCGGGCGAAGTGTAGCTTGACAATCGTTTCCCTCGATACGAATGTGCATCAAATCGGCTGTTTCTGTCCTCGTGCATATTCATAATCAAGGTGTGTACTTTCGCTTTCGTGGCTTCACGGTCTGCGATGTGGTTTTCTTCACGCACTTTCTTTATTATACGGCAAACCCTCTCAACGGCAAGGTCAAAGTAAATGCTTGATATGTTTTTTATCCGCAACTGCGTTTCGGGTCTTAACCCCTCTGCAATGTCAGTGAGCATATCATTTTGGGTTTTGGTTTCCGTCAGAAGTTCGGCTACCATAGACTGATTGCTTTTAATCATGTCGTTAATGATAGACTTGAACCACTTGAAACAAGCTACCATAAGTGCAGCCGCCAAACAGAGAAACACAGCGCACACTATCACCATAAAGCCAAAATCGCTTATGCCTTGTGCTACTTTCAAACTTTCTTCCATCATCGGTTTTTCTTATACTTGTTTCGCTTGTAATACTCAAAGTTATCCCTATCCTCCTGCGTGATTGGAGTATTCGGTGGAAAGAACTTAAACCCGTACATCGTTCCATAGCGTACCACTTTGATTACGGCACGAAATGGATATTTGCGCTTCGGGTCTAAAACAACATCTTTCAACTTCTTACTATCAGTATAGAAAGCGGATGCACCGATACCCTCGCCATAGGCGATTAGTGTTCTCGTTCCGTTCTCTGTCTGTCTTTCCTTACATCCCGTAAACACCGTGACCTCATTAATCACGGCATCTACTGAGGTGTATTCACAATCGAAAATATCTTCATTCAAGGATTCTGTTTCCTCAAAGTCCATTACCTCGTTCATAAGTCCATCGGTATATTATAGGTTTCACAATCGGCATCCACCATTTCACGGATAGCCAAACGGTCTTTCAAAAAGTTCTCATAGGGGGATTTCGCACTTTCGGCAAGCAATCCCAGCATGGCAGACTGATATTCGTTTACCAGCTTACTTTCTGTCTTAGCCGGGTATCTTGCAGTAAGCAACGTGCTGAAAATATTATCAGCCGTTTTTGGATATTCCACCCTCACGCTGTCATATTGGAACATCGTGCCTGTGGCACGTTCCGCATCAGTCGTAATCTCAATGCCACCCTCTTTGTCTGCAATAACCTTAACCTCTTTGATGTTATGGTTATAAAGGAACGTTCCCTGCCCGTTATTAAGAGAATCTATCACCTCCGGCTTAGTCTTAGCCAGCAGCCCTGTAGTCAAAACATTTGCTTCCATCGTTCAAACAATTATTAAAAATGAATTTACTGTGTTCCTCCGAGCATCTGATTATCCAGCCATATTCAGATGGGAAGAAGTGTTTAATATCCGTTTCATCTTTGATTTCGTATTTATTGATGGTGCGGTGGAATTTCTTATAAAACCTTTTCAGAATACCGCTTCTTAGCAATATGCCGTAATGGTTTTGTTTGAATCCCACATAATCAATGCTACGAGCATCAACCGGGAATATCTGCCAGTTGCTTTTAATCTCTACTTTCAATTCGCCACCCAAGTAAAGCCCCATCATGTCGAGTACGAAATGCAGTGCCTCTTTGTCAGCGCATAGTATCACCATATCATCCATATAGCGATAGTAGTAGATTTTCACCCCAAAACGCTTCATCACTATCTTAGCCAGTTCTTCTTTAACCCAATGGTCGAAATATGCTAAATAGAGATTAGCCAAATATTGACTTGTGAAATTGCCTATTGGCAGCCCCTTGTCTTTACCGTTACTATCTATTATCTTATCCAACAGCCTTAACAGTTGTTCATCCGCTATAGTGTAGCGGATTATCCTTTTCAATGCTGCGTGGTCTATGTTATCATAGAACTTCTTGATGTCAATCTTCAAACAGAACCTTGTACCTTTTCTGTCTATGATTAAAGCCGTATGCACATCCTCCATACATTTATGAATACCACGCCCTTTGATACAAGCGTATGTATTCGCAATGAAGAAGTTAGTCCAGTAACGCCCCAACACATTGATAATGCAATGGTGTACTATCCTGTCCGGGAAGAACGGGGCAATCATAATCACCCTTTCTTTCGGCTCATATATAACCTTAATCCGATATTCACCGGGGGTATAAGTTTCATTGCGCAAGTCCCAGTACAAGCTATCCAAATTCTCCAAAATGTTCTCATTGAACTTGGATATTTCGGTACGCTCTCCTTTGCCTTGCTGTGCCTTATATTGCGCCCGTATGAGGTTGGAGCATTCATATATCAGGTGATAAACATTCTTAATTTTCTTAGCTTGGGAAATGAATATCTTTCCTGTATCACCGACATATAAACCGCAATCCTCAAAATCCGAGTATTGATTAAAGCAGGTATCAGCCGTATAACATAACCCGTATTCAGTCTTTACTACACCCATTTGTGCCGTTGTTCTAAAACAGAGCTTTCAATTACTTACTTGCACCGTCCTAATCCATATTATTTTACCAACTATCAGACGTGCCGATAGTCCCTGTGAGGTAAGGGCGTGGCAGCAACAGTTATAAGTTGAAACCACGGTAAAAGCGGAACCCAATGTTCGCATTCGCATTCGAGGAACGATTATTCGCATTCAGATAACCGAAACCCGCATTCGCACCATTATTCGCATTAGCAGACAAAAGGGCACCAGCCGCCACAACCCTGTTATGTTTTTATTTTTTTCAATCCAACGCCATTTTCGTTGCTCCGTTCACCGAGTTTTGCAGTCCGTCAAAAACGGCACAAGCGGAACCCAACGTACGCATACGCATACGAGGAACGATTACCCGCACGCAGAGAACCGAAACCCGCAAACGCACCATAACCCGCATTAGCAGACAAAAGGGCACCATACCAGCCTACAGCAGACCACGTACTACCACCTGTGGGAGTCCAATAGTAATCGCAATACCCTTTATTACTTGAACCTCCTACTTTTTCGGCAAAGGAATAACCTTTAGTGGAATGAGCCATAGAAAGCACATAGCCCTCAGTTCGTGGAAGCTCCGTAATGGCTTCATATCCGATAGGTACGGTAGTAGCACTATCTGAATGAGAGGTGAATTTTGTCGGGTCTTCGCATACATAGGCAATAGACACATCCGCTTTATGCCAAATTAGTACATCATCAGCAAGCATCCACAAGTATTCATAAGGAGTTTCCAAGCCACGGTAAGAGGTTACTTGTACCACCTTATCGCCACCAGTCCATCCCTTGATGGTGTAGGACACCTTACCCGTGTTGTTTCCCAGCGTTGCAGTAACACCGCAAGGCACAAAGGGTCTGTAACCTCCCCATGTATTCCACTCCGTACCATTAACAACCGGACCACTCCCTAAGCCTCCTTGATGGAATCCGTCAGCAGTCAGCGTTTCGGTGTAAGCATCTTGGCAGTGCAATGAGGCATATTCCACACGTTGCAACCAAGCAATTTCATTGTACACCCTGTACGCCCCGTGGTGTGTTCCGTTCTTGCAAAGAGGACGAACACCAGCCTTTGAAATGGAAGTACGAGGCATACCCAACATGGAGTTGTAAGTACCATCCTTAGCGGCATCACCAGCACCCGAACCACCTCTGAATTGTGCGGCATTCGCTTTGAGTATAACAAATCCGTCTGAATCCCTTGCAATTTCATCGCCATTCCAAGTGAGCCAACATCCCGAAACGGCTACAGAGTTGGTAATATCCACCGTTGCATACCACGGGCTTACCGTCTTTCGTTCCATCTTGATAAAGCCGGGCAACGGATATTCGGAATAGGCACGAATCCATTTCGTCCCCTCTATCTCCAACTTGAAGTAATATTCCGGCTTTTCAAGCATTACATTACCGTCCGTGCTGTCAATCACAGCCGTTGCACCCGAATCCTTTTTACGGCTGTCATTTTGGTTAAGGTAATACTTAACCGAGCCGTCAGGGTTTTCCACAAAGCGTTTCAGCTTCGCTTGAATGGGTAATGTACGGTGCAAATCCAAATTACCCACACGCTTTAGTTTGTAGTCCTGTGAGTTGAAATCACCTTGCACCCCATACCATTGGTCGTAAGGATATTGCGGTTTCGTGTTTCCGCTTCCCAATAATAATCCCATAGCTATAAGTTATTTAATGTTTCACCAGCACCCCAATACACATCATATACCGAAAGGTCGATACCGTTTGGGGATATTACGGTTATCGCTCCGGGCGTCCAATCCCCGATAGGTACGGGGAACATACTAAATTCCTTATCACAAATGAGCTTGCATTTAAGCAGCGTACTTGTTTCCATCGTAACCTCTTTAGGTCGTACAAAGATGGTAAACGGAACACCACCCAAAGCAAAACCATTGGAAAGGTCTGTAACCTTGCCTTTGGAAAGAATCCGCAGGCTATACATTGTTGTTTCCATAATTCACTAAGTAAATCAAGTTTATCTAACTGCAAATATAATCATAAATGTGTTCGCTAAACACATTTTCAGACAAAACTAAACACATGAGGGCTATTTACATCCACCCTTGCCTTTTTTACTTGTTTTCTTACCGCCTTTCTTTGCCATTATAAACACCTCCTTTCAATATATCAATATTTATAATCCCAATCCGGGGCAAACACTACAAAATTGAAATTGCCGTCATTCCTTGAACTATCATCGGAAGTCATTACCTCAAAATAGGTAGAATATTGTACATACACATTCGCCTTTAACGGGTTAGAGCCTCCGCTTATAGTACCATTTCCGCAAACCATTACCATGTAGCCGCTTGGCAGTGTACCATTCGCAAACGAAAGTCTGTAACGCCCGGTATCTTGTCTTGATGCGGTAAATACCTCTCTTAGGTTTCTGCCATCGAAAAACTTGCCGCTTACACTTGCGCCACTACTACCATAGAACGTACCCATCGCCATAATACGGGCAAAACGCCCAGTAGCTCCATTTGTTATAAAATCATCTCTTGAAAAACGGCTTGTTATCGTCCACTCTCCAAGAATTTTACTTGGCGTACTTCCCTTACGCTCAAAACAAGTCATTTCGACAATTTCTTGCGGTCTTATTAAAGCATATAAAGATGAACTTGACGAAGTAACATTATCAGTTATTGAAAACGTATTCATCTCAACAAGATAATTGGCTTTACCAAAAGCCCCACTATTATAAAGCCGACATACTTTACCTATATCCTCTTTTTCATAGCCCATAGTAATATTGCGTTCGCTTGTCGTTTCCGGAAGATAGAATAGGTTTACATCGGAGAAATTGCCGCTAAATCCTGTTGATAGTTGCAATGTGCCTTTTAGACGTACTTCGCCTTTATTCCCGTCCATATATACATTTCCATTCTGACTTTCCAAACGTCCGTTACGGAATACCCACCCGGCTATATTGGCGTTTTCAGCCAACAATAGGTTGGTTGCCACACTCTCGAATTGCGCCCCAAAAGTATTCCATTTGCTTGTGTTGGTCGGCACGACACCCGAGAACGTTCCTGCATCAATACGGGCAACATAAAACACATTATTGTACTTTACCACATCTAACCTGTATTTGTTGCCGTAATAAGTTTTGCTACTACTGTACAATCCTTGATATACAGCAGCCGGGCTATCTCCTTTTTCGCCCTTATCACCCGGTTCGCCTTTATCACCTTTCGACCCCGTGACACATATTGCAGCCGTGGTGTCGCTCGTTCCATTCGTATAAGTGATAACCGAGCGTGTCCATATATACCATTTATCTTTCCAAGTTGGGCGTGTTGTACCCCATGAGCCACCAAGCAATGAGGTTGCCGAACTGGATAGGTAGTATTGCTCCACAATGGACGATACCCCAACACCAGTAGTACCCTTGCCGCCTGTAATACAAACCGCCTTAGTGTATGTGGTCGTATTATCGGAATAAGACACTTTCGTTCTACTCCATATATACCGCCCGTCAATCCATGTAGGAGCGGTTGTCTGCCACCCCGTAGTAGGCGCAACGGTATTAGACGTGCTTTGCGCATACTCCACATCTGCCAACGTTACACTCGTACCCGGTTCGCCTTTATCACCTTTCGACCCCGTGACACATATTGCAGCCGTGGTGTCGCTCGTTCCATTCGTATAAGTGATAACCGAGCGTGTCCATATATACCATTTATCTTTCCAAGTTGGGCGTGTTGTACCCCATGAGCCACCAAGCAATGAGGTTGCCGAACTGGATAGGTAGTATTGCTCCACAATGGACGATACCCCAACACCAGTAGTACCCTTGCCGCCTGTAATACAAACCGCCTTAGTGTATGTGGTCGTATTATCGGAATAAGACACTTTCGTTCTACTCCATATATACCGCCCGTCAATCCATGTAGGAGCGGTTGTCTGCCACCCCGTAGTAGGCGCAACGGTATTAGACGTGCTTTGCGCATACTCCACATCTGCCAACGTTACACTCGTACCCGGTTCGCCTTTATCACCATTATAGGAGTTTATACGTACAGGGGTACTCCATTTCTGTACCATCGTGTCTGCCTTGCCATTCATCACGGAAGCAATATCATTCACAGGCAAAGCTCCCATCAGCAAACGCACATCATCGAAATATACGGCAGAGCCGAATACATCATCATCGTAAATAGCAAAGCCTACAGCCATGATATTAACACTGCCACTATGTAATTGCTCCCCGTTTTTGAATACCGTAACGGTGCGGTCATTGAAGCGGAATGCAAGGTGAAACCACGTGTTAGGCGTGATTGCAATACTCTTTTCCACATAGTGCCTACCGTTATACCCGTTCAACATCCACTTTATTTGCCTTTGTTCTGACTTCATCCAAAAACAGAGTGTAAAACTTTCCCCAAAGGGTAAATCATAAGGAATACGGCTCTCCATTCCACCACTCAGATTGAGGGCATATCTCGTTCCGTCCTTTACCACCGTTCCACTACCCAATACGCCATTGTAGCCATTACCCGAAACATCAGAAAAATTGTTTTCCTCAATGGGCAAATAGAACTTGGTACGGTCTGCAAGCCCGGACTTCTTAGCCATGATGCACCACAAGTATTCAAACTCATCAAGTGTTGGCATTTCCGTAGTCCATCCGGCAGGATTGGAAGAATTAATATCCAAAGTGGGGGGCGTTGAAGTCGAGCCATTTTTAGCGTAACGGTATTCGTAGTATTCGCCAGCTCCGGCATCCGTTCCACCCGTACCCGATTCTCCTTTAATTAAAGCCCACGTGTAATCCATCGGGTTGTCGCTGTCTTTCTGCACATAGTCGGTGTATTGCCCTATGTAATCGCCCGGCTCTTCACCATTGTTTGCAGTGAACGACATTCCCCCGTTGTCCGAATACTTGATATGGAAGTATGGAGTACGCCCATCTTCACCGGGTAAACCGGGCGTTCCGTCTTGTCCTTTCGTGTCGCTCCACTTGTAGGCACTTGGTTTGTCGCTATCGGTGGGTATCATATCCACATACAAACCCAACCATCTTCCGGGTGTTTCACCGTTTCCGGCTGTGAACGTTTTGCCGCCATCATCGGAATACTTCTTATGAAGATAGCTACTCTTTCCATCTTCCCCCTTAATAGCTCCAACATCTTTCCAGTTCGTGCCATCCCAAATATAGAGGTTGCCCCCGATTAGATAAGCATCGCCCTCTGAATTTCCAACGGTAGGCAGTTGTGAAACATTGTCCTTAGAACCTTTGATATTGATTGAAGTACCATCAGCACCACGCACACGAAAAGGAATACCCCACGCACCCTCCGTATCGGTCTTGGCGTTCTTTATACTCATCCAAACCACGTTTTCGGACGAAGTTCTGTGCCAACCTCCCGTAGAGCCATCCCCCGTAGGGGTGGCAGGCTTGGTTTCACTGTCATTATAGGTATAGAATACGGATAAACCGCTTTCTCCCTTATCCCCAGTAGAACCTTTCGCCACAACCGACCAATATACGGAATTGGTAGGCAGGTTGCCCATGCTTGGCGTGGGGTTGGTGTATCGGTAAGTACACGTTTCACCATTCACCGTATAAGTCACCTCATCCCCGGCATAGTACACGTACTTCGGATTATATGTGCCACGGAACACCCCGATATGTGAGGTGTCCCCACTATCAGAAAGCAAACGGACGTTGTGCAATGTTAATTGGCGTTTTGCCGTTACGTTCCAATCAATAGAACTTGAAGAATCACCGATACGGAACTTGTTGCCGTCCAAATCCAAATAGCACTCCTTATCGCTTGTTATAATCTTACCCGTAGTGATAGTGTTTCCGTTGATACGGGTAAATCCGTAGGTAGTGGTAAAGTCCCTGAAATCATCATCCGAATGCACCGACCCCAATATACCCACTTGGAAATAATAGTTGTTCGGGTCTTCGGTTGGTTCAACCTTTAGTTGTTCCTGTGTCACATACCAAATGCCATCCGTGCTTTTCTTGGAGCACTTGGCAAACACATAGTACCCCTTTGGGCTTGATAGAGTGAATGAGCCAGCCGCCATGTTCCAATGCTTGATTATCTCATCATCAATAGTCAAGTGAGCCAATACCCCGGCAGAAGCATCAAAACGATTGGATATTCCGTTTACGTTGGCTTGCAGTATCACATCTATCAAAACAAATTGTTGGCTCTTAGACCCCACCGTAAGCATATTGGTGTCAATGGAATTGGGCTTGATGTTTTCGGGGTCAAAATAACCGTCCGTATCATACACCATTGTACGCAGTTCCTCTGTTGTACGCCATCCCCTCCGTGCCTTAGTCAAGTCCCGAAGCCGATTGTTTTCTATGATTGTTTCGTGCCGTCCCACATCCACAACCGTTTGAGTGATTGGGGAAATGGCTGTAATGTCCGAAAGGGTCAGTGTATAGTCATGCTCCACAAGCAGGTTCTTTGTCACCTTTTGGATGCGGATATTCTTCTCAATACCGAAACGCTCATCTTTCACGGGTACATAGTTACCCACATGAAAGACGGTTGTTTCGCTATCGCTTGGCAAAGCGTTCAGAAAGTAGGAGCGTTCAAAGGTAAGCTGATATTGCGCCCGTGCCTGTGTGCGTGGCTTGAACTCGTTATATCCGGCATACCATAAATCTTCCTCTGCATCATCTTCATAAGATTTAGGCAGGTGAATATCCGTAATCTTATACGTGTCACCCTCCGTTATTCGGTAAGCCTCGCTTTCAGTGGTAGGAATAGTTAGCCCCCTGTTGTCCGTAAATGGAATGAGCGTAAACCTTTTTGTTGCATGGTCGTATCCTCCCTTTTGCGCCAATTCAAATTGTTGTCCGGCTAATTTACCCGAAATGAAAGTAATCTTTGCCGATACCTCGTTAATCAGATACTTTGTACCTTTATCGTCTTTCTCGTTCAGGTCAAAGTCCATTGTATCATCAATGAAGCTGTTTATATCATCAGCCACCAAAGCAGTAACCGTACCCGTCCGTTTCGGGAAAATATTATCATACGTCACAGCATCCTCATCACTACCCAGTGCATCCCTCAAATCGCCATCCTCCAAATAACGCTTGTTATCATCGGATATGCCTATATATTCGCTCTGAGGCGGTACTATTGTACCGTCCCATAGTCTGTGTTCCTTTTTGTTCAAACGCACTGGAAACGGAAGCTGTAGGCGTTCTGAATAGTCCCTGTAATCACTCCGAATGTTGGTCGTGCCACCCTCCACCCAAAGTCTTGTGATAATGGTCTTATCATCTACCTTTTGCTCTTTGAGCTTGTACAAGCCGTTGCCTTTGCCCCACTCAAAGAAAGCGTTGCCACCCGGGGGCACAACTTTTGCACCGAACTTTCCTATGTGGATGGTACGCACCCCGTCCTTTTGGGTAATGAGAAACTCCAAATCAAATTCACGGTCACTGCAAAGCATTTGCAAAACCTGTAGGCAATTGTTACGGGCAAAGGAAATGGTACGGGGTTCTGTGTCCGGGCAATTAGCTTCATCGAAAGCCCATAAGCCCGGATAGTCACGGCTCACGTTGTAGATAAGCACCTTTACAAAGTCCCGGATATTATAAGTGAGGTCAAACGTGCTTTTGCTGGATTTCCCGTTTGCATCGGTGTTTCGGTACAGGCTTTTCATCAGCTCGTACATCACTCCGTAGAAAGTGGCATCATGCACATAATGGTTGTCCGAAAGCATTTCACGGTTCACCTTAGTACGGATGGTGTATTCTTCACCCTCCACTATGATTTTATCTCCCTTGCCTAAATTAAGCAACTCAGAGGAAACAATGGAAAGCTGTACGTTATCATCCCCCATTAAGGAACTGTTTTGAGCGGCTGATTTCAGCGTACAAAACGGCTCTTTGGAAAACAAGCGTACCTTTTCACCGTTGCGCCTGATTATTTCAAGAGTTCCCATATCACAATAGCATTGGTTTCAAATTTTTCAATGTCTTCAATCACGCCCGAAACGATTATCTCGTATTCACCGGGTGTAACGTAAGTGTGTTCTATCGTTTGTTCGCTGCCGGACACATCGTAAGTGTGCGTGCCGTCACCCCAATAGATATTAAGCAGCTTGGACGAAGTGACGGTAATCGTAGCCTTGCCGTTTGCAGTTCCACCTATATATCTAAGCACTTTTTTCACAGGTTCATCTTCCACCAGCTTTAAACGGAATGTACCCACCATCAAATCGTTGCTATATTGTCCCCAGCTCTTTTCCGGGTCTGCCTCATCCAGCAATTCCACTTCATATACCAAAGGCTTTGCCTTTCCGTCATAGTCCACACGCAAACGGTGGTTCCCCTCCGCATCGAATTGGGAAAAGAAAAGGTTTACCCATTCCACATAGGCGGCACGTCCCGAAGCCTCAATAAAGCAATCCAGCGTAATGTTGCGTTCCTTGTAGCGTGGTCGCTTCTTATCCCTTACAATACCGTGGTAATTGTCCCAGTTCACTTGCAAGGCTTCTTTGCGCTCCAACCGTCCAACCAATCCGGCACTTTTGGAAACGAATACCCCAAACTCCTTGAAGTTCTTTCCGTCTATGAAATATTCCACATCCGTATCTTTCTGCAACTCGAATATTTCACGGGGTTCTTTCGCCACGTCAAACAGTTTCACTTCGTCCAGCAAGGCTTTCGTCCCAAAAAGTGATTGGTCGTTGATGGAAAGCCCCGTTGGTGTCTTTGGTAATATTTCACTGAATATCCGGGTCGTGTTCTCATAGACGGTAAACATATTGCCGGACTTAACGAAAGCAAAGAAAATCCAGCCATCGGGCATTACATCAAGCCATTGCTCTTTATAATTGTCTATACCGGGCATATTCAGCACCCAGCCTAACTTTTGAGAAACAGGCAGCACCCAAAAACAAAGTGTAAAATTACCGCTAAAGGGTATGGAACGAGCTGTTTCGCATTCGCCCGTACCATTCAAAGCAAGTGATTTACCCACTTTAGATTTCTTAGAAAAATCCGCACCATCCGATAAGGTGGCATCGTTGCGGTACTGTGAAAAGTCGTAAGCTATACTACCGTCCGGGTCATCGAAAGGCAGGTGTAAAATCATGTTCTTATCCATATCAGTAAGTATTTTTATTCATTTGTCTAACTTCTATCCCCACTCCCTCTATATCCGCTTTGGCATTGCCATACAGATTCACAAGCACCTTTGCATCCGTTCCGGCTACCGCCACATACAGATACGAGTTATCGAAAGCGTCTATGGTAACAATCGCATTGTCCGACACGTTTACGGCACTATGGGAATCATGCCGTGCATATACCCGTGAAACAGAATAGCCGTCATACTCCAACATAGCTTTGCAGTCACCATTCAGCACCACATCGGGTAAATTCACCTTATCCGTAACCTCATCATCCACAAACACCCCGTAAACCTCGCATTTGCCTTTGAAGTGTTCCCGTATAAAGTCAAGCGTGGGGTAATTCTCCGATATACAGAAATCTATGCCCTTAATGTAAAGCTGTATCAGTTGCTCATAGTCAAGCCCCGTTCTTAGCTTCATTTGCCACATCCGGCAAAGCCCCTTTGCCTTGCCATCCTCTTTAAGTTGTTGTACCAGTTCCATAACTATGCTATTCCTTGTGATAAAAGTGAACTATCTTTATTTTCAATGCGCTTCAAAGTAGTTTTAATCTCCGTCAGCTCTGATGCACTCAACTTCGTGTTGGCGGCTATTTCTGCTTGGTAAACAAGTGCCTGCCTCATAATAGAGGTTTGGTCGCTTTGGTTTATGACAAAGGCATTCAACCGCCCGGCTATCACACCGCCCGTTTCCTCACTCATGGAAGTAACCGCACCCGTAAGGGGGTCTTGCTGTACGGTTTCTTCCTCCACATCCTTAATCCAATCACCAATACCCTCCAATGCGGAATTGAACAAATCCCCGGCAGCGTTCACCATCCTTTCAAATTCTCGCTTCTCTACATCGGTCAGTTTCCCGTCTTTCATGGATTCTCCCAAATAGAGAACGGCATCATTGATTCCCTTTGCCAAAAACTCACGTTTCAACGCTTCCACAACCGCTTTTTTAAGGACTTCTTTTGTCTTTTCGCCCAATGCTTCCGCTGCATCCTCACCTTTGCAATAAGCATCTACCAACGCATCGGCAAATTCATCAATGGCGGTTTTTACATCCGTTCCGGCAAGCGTTTCCATCATTGACCTATCCAAATCCTCTATCTGTTGGGTAATGGATTCTATTTGCTCGTTCCACTGTTGGATTTTTCCGTTATCGGTTTTCTTCTTATCCTTTTCAGCTTGAATTTGCTTTCTTAAATCCTCTTGTTGCTGTTTGAGGTTCTTTTTCTGAGCCTCATAGATAGAAAACATATCTCCGTTTTCTTCCGCATTCTTCAACTGTTTGTTGAGTTCCTTAATCTCCTTGTTGAGTTGAGCGTAACGGGCAAAATCCCAATTCTTCTTTGCTATATTGGCTTCTTGTTCCAAAGCCCGTATTTGGTCGTTAATCAGTTGGATATTCTTTTCGTAGGCTTCACGTTGGCTATCATTGAACACCCAATAAGTATTATTGTAGGCTCGTTCCAAACGGTTGTAGGATTGTTCCAGCGCATCTATTTCCTTTTGCAGATTTTGAATTTTCTTCTCATACTTGGAATCATGCAATTTGGCAAATATGCCCACTACAGAAGTAACGGCACTTACCATACCCGTAACGCCTCCCAATATGTCACCGCTCATCATTTTACCTACAGAGGCGGCGGCATTGCCCAACTGCCCGAACAACTCCATTGCAGTGCCTAAGCCGTTTGCCAAATCATCCTGTCCCAAATCAGAAAACATGGATGCAATGGCATTGCCGCACGTGGTAGCCGTATCGGTAATCGTTTCAATGGACTTGGTTACGCCTTTGGCGGCTTTCTTCATGTCAGCCTCTGCCTTTTTCACATCCTCATCCGTACCCTTTCCGGCAGCAACATTCGCTTTGGCTTCTGCCAGCTTCTTTTTGGCTTCAATGTAATCATCATAGAACGTGCCTAAAGCCTTAAAAGGATTCTTTGAAATAAGCGTTTCCTTTGCTTGATTCAAACTATCAATCAAAGCACGGTAATCTACGGGATTCAGTTTCAAATCCGCATCTTTTAGCTTTGTTTCAATATCAGCCACCAACTTATCTATTTCAGCTACAGAAAGGCTATCCAAATCGCCAAATAACTTCTTCCAACTATCCGATTGCTTTAACATATTGGCGGTAAGGGTGCTTAACGCTTCTGCCTCCGACTTGTTTACTTGGTTAATCCGTTCTTGGTCGCCCGTCTTTTGAGCGGCAGCACGCAGCAAGGCGTATTCCTTTTGGATGTCATTTCTTTGTTCCTCAAAGGTTCTGTAAGAGGAAAGTATCTTTTGCTGTACTTCTTCCTGTAACTTTTCATCTTCTTCTGAAACAAATAAAGTGGCTTCCGCTTTTTCGTCAGCACCCACAAGCCCGGAACTTCCATTAGCCAGCTTCTCTTTTGCATCGGCTATGGCTTCCAACTTCTCGGCAAGTGTTTGGGCTTGCTGAATGGTCTTAGATACAGATTCCTTGAAAGAATCCATAGCGGACTTTGCCCCCGTGATTTCATTGTATTGCATATTAAGGGAAATAAGTTGGTTACTTTCTCCCTCTGTGAGTGTTCCGGCTTGTTGTTTATCCTTTAGAGCCTTGATTTCATTTTCCACATACTCCTTGTACGATTTACCGCCTTTTAAAAGCGTGGCAAATTGGGTATTGGCTACATCTTCGCCCATGTTACGCACCCAACGGAAATACAAGGCATATTGCTGTTTCTTGTACTCTATTTCACCGTCAAAGAGTTTGTTTTGGGCTTTGTCATATTTCTTGTTTTCAAGTGTTCGCCTTTCATCGAAGCCGTCCTTTTCAGACTTAGATAAGCCACCTTTTCCGGCATCCTTACGAGCTTTAGCCAAAGCCTTTTCCTCTTTGTCTATATTATCCAATGCCTCCTTGTGTTGGAGCGAAAGGGTGCGCTTGCGTTTTTCGTAGCCCTCTTCCAAGACTGCAATACGGTCAGCCTCCAATTTGCGGTCAGCTTCAAGTTGCCTTTCACGTAGTTGCTTGGCGGCACTATCCGCTTTATCCCCCGTGGTATGCTTGGGTAAACGGGCTTCCAACTTCTTTATTTGCGTATCATAGCTCTTATAGTCAGAACTACCGATAATGGCAGCTTCACGCAAATCTTTAAGCTGCTTGATACGGTCTGATATTCCCTTTTCCGTGTTAAGGTTTGTAGTCTTGGTGTTTACAGCACCATTCAATTTATCCAACAAGTCTTTCAACTCTTTCAGTTGGGTATTATCGGCTTCCACCTTTACCTTTTTGGCATTGAGGGTATCAATACTTTTCTGAGTTTCACCTATTTTCTTATCCAGCTCGTTAAACGACATAGCCACATAGTCGGTACTTTCTGTTACAGAAGTCGTATCTTTCGGAGCAATGAACGCTTCTAATTCCTTATTCACCTTGCCTATGGTTTCATCCGCCTTTTTTGCTGATTGTACAATACTTTCAAGATATGTTTTTATGTTACTTTTGAAAGCATCCATTTCTTTATCAGTCGCACTTGTACTTTGCTTGACTTGTGAAACAATGCTGTTTAATGAGTTATTGAACGCATCGGTATAGGCTTGACCTGTTAGCCCTTTCAATTGGTTTGCGGATTCTACCGCCATAGATTCTACCGCATCCCATACAGCCCCCGAAGCTCCACGAATAGAACTTGAAGCCACATCAACAACCTTATTCATCATAACGGTTACACCCTCCGGGGTGGTTTCCATAACTTCTTGAATTTCTTTGTAGGTTGCATCTTCGGCATTCTCTTTCAGCTTATCAAGTGCATCCGTTTGGCTTTGTACCAGTTCTTGCATAGCTTGTTCGGTATATTTAGCCTTGATTTTTTCGGCTGTAGTTTGCTGAATGGCTGTAGTCAATTCCTCATATTTAAGACGCTGTAAATCAAGTGTAGCGTTTTCATCAAGCAATGTCTTATTATATTGTTTACATACGGCATTGATTTTTTCAATCGTATTTTTATGTGTTTGAGTTCCTTTCTCCGTATTTTGCAATACGGCAAAAAGTAAATTCAAATCGTCAATCTCTTTTTTCGTGGTATCTTGAAATTCACCCGTTGCCGTGGTCGCTTCTTTTTGTTTGCCCGTAAAAAGAGTAATTACACTGACTAATGCACCTATCAATCCCATTACCCAGCCGATAGGATTGCTCATCATGGAAGCCCAAAGAGCTTTCACCGCTACCGTTGCTTTTGTCGTGATTGCAGTCAGTACGGAAGTTACAGCCCCTTGTGTTGTCTTTGCCGTAGTATCTGCCACGGAAGCGGCTGTGGATTGCTTGGTGGCTGTAGCTTCAAGTAGTTTTTTCTTTGCGTAAAAATCGGATTGGGTGGCTAAAGCCGTCTTTCGTGCGATAGCTGCGTTATCCTCCGCTGCCTCCATCTTCTTAGTGGCAATGGCTATCTTTTCAGCGTTCCCAGTCTGTTGTGCCCTGTACACTTCCAAATAGGCACGTTCTACAGCCGCCTTTGCCGCCAGTGCATCAGCCCGTGCCGATTCCATCTTTACGGCTGCTGCCTTGACATCGGTACGCATGGCATTTAAGGTAGCCGCACTGTTTTGTGTCTTAACGGCAACCTCATTTTCCAAAGCGGCACGATACACGGCACTTTTAGCCGACAAGTCTAACTTGCTTAGAGCTTGCTTTTGTTCAACGGTAAGAACACTCAGAGCCACCGCCTCATAATTGGCAGAAGAAGCCGTTAGATTCAAATTGGAAAGGTATTCTGCTTGTTGGATGGTAAGCATTTGTTGAATGGTGGCAATGCGTAACTGCTTTACCATGTTGGCGTGTTCCTCTACCGTCAGTTGCGCTTGCAATGCTGCGACATGGCTGTTTTGGGCTGCAACCATCGCTTTTGTCTGAGCTACCATCTGCCCAGTAGCAACGGCTTCCAACTTCATTAAGGAAATCTTAGCCTGCCTTGCCGTGTTATCCAAAAGAGCAACGCCCGTATATCCCTTTGTGGCTAATGTATTCAGTACAATAGCGGCTTTCACGCTTCCATAGCCTATAGCAACGGCTTTCAAAATACGCAAAATATCATCCAAATGCTCTGCCATATAGGTAGCACTTTCAATAGCTCCGGCAAAAACATCTTGGTTATCCGCACCCAACTTGTTTAACGATTGTTCCCACGCATCACCCATGTTGGAAATCATACCCGTTAGGGACTTGCTTTGTTCTTGCATGAGGTTGTAGTAAGTCCCGGCTTTACCCGTCATGTTTTGGAAAGCCTTTTCTACTTCCGCAAAGCCAACCTTACCCTCCGTTACAAGGTTGGAAACTTCATCTTTGGTTACGCCAAGCACTTTAGCCAGTTCCTCATAGATGGGAATACCACGCCCGGCAAACTGCCTAATATCCACGGTAAATGCCCTGCCTTGTGTCCGTAGCGTTCCATAGAGGTAGGCAATATCCTGTAGTGGCGCACCCACGCCCGAAGCCACGTTACCAAGCATTACCAGCTCATCCACCACATTATCCACGGTTGAGCCGTAAGCAAGCATCTGTTTGGCACTACTCGCAATGCCCGAAAGGTCAAACGGAGTTTTGGCGGCTGTATCAATAAGCCTATCCATCAAGCCCTTTGCTTGCGTACCACTTTTGAGCATGGTTGTAAAGGCAATTTCCAACTGTTGAAACTGCCCACGTGTTTGCACGATACTTTGAAGCAAAGTCCCCATACCCTGCCCAACGAGGTAGGAAACAATGTATTTCGCCCCATTTTGCGCAAAGCTCTGAATGGAGTTATCCATCACAGACGATTCCGATACGGCTGTGGATGAAACCTGTTTGATACTCCTTTCCATCGCTTGTGCCGACACGTTGAAATCATTTATATCAAGGGTGGCTTTGAACGCCAACGCTCCGTTTATATTATCCATTACATTATTCCTTTCAGATAATTCTTAATATCATCCTTTGTCTTTAGCTGTACAGGCGGCTTCCCACCATCTTTGTTTCCGTCCGTTTGCTCCGGCTCTTGTTCCACACGTGCCGCATCTGCCAGCATGATTTGTACGTTTAGCCAACTGATACCCCAAAGCAGATAATCGTAAGTCCAGCCAAAGGACTTGATAATTTCCCCACGATTACCCCACGGGCTATTTAGCCCGATTACTCTACTCGGTTTGCTTTGAGTTTCTTCGGATTGGTCGTTCCTATCTCCCGTATTGACCGAATAGAGGACGTAAAACCCCCGGGATTCATCATTTGGCTTATCACGTCTGCCAGCTTTTCAAGCCGGGTAGATGTAAGGTGTTCCATGAAAAACGCTTTCAAGGCTTTCACCTCTTTGTCTTTAGAGGGGTCAGCTACCACGGGATTGTTAAGCACGGCTACGGCTGCAATCTCAGCCATCAGAGGAATATACTTGAAAAGGCGTTTGCTTTCCTGTATGGGTTCGGCTTGTATCTTTTCCTCATCGTATTCTATATTCAGATACAACCGCCTCAAACAATCCATCGTACCCAAATAAAGAGGCTTCAAATGGAAGTGGCGCATATATACACGCTCCATAGTTTGCAAAGCGGCATTGGGTACTTCTGTTTCGGACACATCCCAGCCTTTGGGAATACGTTTGTCACGCCACATCCTTACATGGTTCGGAAAATGCTTATTCCACCAACGGATGAAGCGTGGCGGTTTTACCGGGTTAATTTTAAGCGGTACATTGAATTTCACTCCCATGTTCACAAGTGCCTGTATCGCCTTTTCTTCGATTTCCAAGCGTTCTTCACGGGTCAATTCACGTTCATTATTCAGTTGTTCCATTTGTCTTAAAAGTTAAAAAGCCCCCCATCCGGGGATAGGAGGCTATCGGTTCTCAGACTTTTTCAGTGTCATGCTACTGTTGGGTCGCTCATTTCCTCGCTTGCTTGCAAGTTTGATTGGAACTTGATAGTCATAGGCACAAGGCAGATACCCTTTGAAGAATAGGTAATTTCGAATGTCGGGATGATACGCACATTGGCACATCCGACAAACAAGCCCTCTTCCGGCTCAATCCACATAGCCCATTCCTTGTATTCCAACTTCTTGGGACGAATCCAAACACGCTTACCATCTTCCCCGGTAGGTGTTCCACCGAAGTAACGTGCAAGCTGTGTCAAATCCGGGTCCATCAAGGAAAGTTCAATAGCCGTAGGTGTTTCACCAACAAGCGTGATAACCTTGCTTGAAGTTTCCGACTTGTGTTCCGTGATTTCCGGGGAATCGTCTTTCAGACTACAAGTGTCTTGATAGACATCGCCCAAATCAAGCCATTCATTGCCTTTTGCGGGCATATTTCCGTCACTTTTGGCAGGGGCGATATAAATCTTTTTCAACCCCATTGTTGCTAAAATCGGCATAATCTTAATTTTTATTGGTTGATACTCTTTTCTCTTACTGTAAGCTCCAAAGCAAGGGAAACAAAATGTTCGTTTTGGTCTTTCTCCTTAATCGGTGGGTTAAACCGCCCTATGTTCCAGTTATAGCCTTTCCCACTTTCATAATGGTTTTTCAACACCTCAACCACCTTTGCCCTTATCTCTATGAGCCTCTTAAAATGTGTCCTGTAAACGGCTTTCCCCTTGCCTTTGGCTATCACCTTATCCGGCACATGAATATTCACGTTTATCTGACCGTAGCGCACGGATGCTTCACCGTCTATCGTATGAGGGACAATTATCACATCCTCTTTGGTGTAGTCGTTACGCTCGTAATCAATCACACCCGAAATGAAGTTTTTCACCTCGCTTGCTTGAAGCATGGCGTAAATCCTTGTTGCTATTTCCTCAGTCGTTATCATGCTGCGTTCCCGAATAATTCGATTGCTTTCTTATTAGCTTTCATCACCAACTTGTTAATCTCGGCAGGTAGTTCGCTTTTGGCTTTCAGTTCGGCAGGTAGAATCACGTTGTACCCTTTGGCTTCCACGTAGGCGGCATAATTCATTCCGGCTACTATAATGAGGGAAAAAGTGTTTGGCAGCGTGGCGGCATACTTCATTGCAGCCTCCAACATGGCTTTCGCACCCTCTCCGGGCTGGTCTGACCCACCATAGTAAACGATTTCCTTATTCTGTACCACGGCATAGCCTATAGAGTTGGTTAAATTGCCCGTTTGGTCTTGGTAGTTGTGGCTATCCTTAGCATACTTAGCCAGCTTTTCGCCCATGTATTTTAACAAGGTTACGAAAGCCAATTCAAGTTGCTTTTGGAAAGCAGCCACGGGGTTTAAGATAGCCCCTTTGTCAAACATCGGCATTATCCCCATATCTCTATGTATTTAGGGTTTGTATCATCTATTCCCGAAATGGTGAACTCATCCACACCTCCACGCTCCAAAGTCACTTCCACACGTGCGCCTATACTCAAATCACCCTCAAAGTAGGATGGTAAAAACACATCAAAGGTGTATGAATACATTTGCCCGTCCGTTCCCAATCGTTGCTTGGCAGGTATGAATTTCTCCACTTGACACTCACAGCCTTTCACCCACACGGGCGCATCATCGTCCGTGTAAAATCCCGTTGCTTCATCCCTCGTTGCTTCAAGGGGCAAAGCGGTGTATCTGAAAGTTCCGTTATTCCGTGCCATATCACCACAAATTAGAGCCGTCCGTAATGGAAGAAACTTCGACAAAATCCGAAACGTCCAAACCGTTCTCGTTGCAAAGGTCTTTAATGCGCTTCTCCAACTTCTCCACGCTGTAGCCTTGTGAGGACTTACCTAACGTGTCATTGGTAAGCACAATCATCCGCTTTAGCACCTTTATAGCGGCTATGGCTATCGTGCGTTGGTCTGTGTCGGCATTGTACTCACTATCCCAGTCGCTTATCTTCACATCAGCAAGTGCCTTTTGCAAAGCAAGGCGGCTTGGGGTATAGGGTTCAAGCTCACCCACCAACGCATTGTATTTTGTCAAAGTTCCCATCACTACTATTTTTCAAGGGCTTCTTTCAAAGCCGTTACACTCTCATCTGAAAGGGCTTCAATCGCTTTGGTTACACCTTTAACCCCGGCATTTTTGGCAACGGGGGCATTGATGGATTCCAAAGCATCCTTTACCACATTCAAATCATATTCATTGTCTTGGAAAGTGACCTTTTCAGCCTGTTTGCTTTCCAAAGACTTAATCACACAAATGCCCCTTGCAACCAAATCATTAACTCGGTTAAGCTCATCGGTATGCAAGGTTTCACCTACCTTGTAGATTTTGCCTTTGTCGTTTTTGTCTATAAACGCTTTCTTTACTGTCAGTTCCATAAGCAAAAGGTTTAGCCTACTTCAAGAGCTGTTGCACTCTCAAATTCGGATTTAGTCCAATAGGTACGTGCCACACCGTTTGCATCGGCTGGTACTTCCTTTTCCTCAAAGCCACGCACCTGTAAACAGATGATAGCACCAATTTCAGTGATAAGAGGCAACAAACGTCCAGAGCCTTGTGTATATTCGGCTGCAACTTGACCAGTGGATTCCCCGGTACGCCACTTGGCGATACGAATACCACCGCCAGCGTTCATGTAGTCCACGTTTTCTTCCTCTATCAACTCGCTATCTTCAATGGCGGGCTGAATTTCACCGATAACCCCGGCAGGCTTGATACAGATAAAGTTGTGATTCCACGGTTCAAGCGATTTACGCTTACCGTCCATATCCATACCCATTTTACGGGTAATCACCGTTACAGGGGGGATTTCATTACCAGCAAGCAAATCTGCCATCTGAGCCGTTGTTACGGTCTGAGCCTTTTTATCGTTACCATGTACCAACAAACGGGTCGTTTCGTCCATACGCAACCAAAAATAGAGGTCTTGGCTCATAAGGATTTCGCCCGGCTCAATGCCACGGTTACGCAGGTCACTACAGATAGCCGACAACATCAAGACTGGGGACAACTTGCCAGCTTTGGTATTGGCAGAGTTCCACAAGAAAGCTGATACCAGCTTGTTTGTTTCCGGCATTTGATAATCCACCTCGTACTTACGTCCACCCGGATTGTTGATTTCCGGCACGAACTGAGCCACACCCCAATTAGAGAATGCCATCAGAGCGATAAAGTCCATCACGTCCTTACAGCCCAAATAAGCATCTTTCATGTCGTGGGTAAGGAGCTTTTCAATTTGCTTCACCTTAGCTGATTCACTCAAACGGGGATTTTCGTAAACCTCCATCAGTTTACGGTAATCACGTGCGTACATGGGGAACTTGTGACCCACACGGGGGATTTCCTTAGTCCACACATCGAAGCCGTCAGAACGCCTCATAGGTGTAGGTGATTCATCACCAATCAATGTAGCCATGAAACGCAAGTTGTACTTACCTACAAGTGCCTCGGCAGTCAATGACATTTGGGGCGTGTTGGTAGTAAACCAGCTATCACAGTACATCTTCTGAAAAAGGGTTGTTTCACGTTCGGAAGCCTTATCAAAAGTCTTTTTCCACGTTGCCAAAAAGTCAAGCGGTTTGCCGTCCTTGTGAAGCCCTTTGAATGTTGAAAAAATAGATTTCATGTCGTTACGCTAATTTTAGTTAGTGTGATTTCGTTAATTTCACGTGGGGATTCCCTTTCAAGTAATCGCCCGTAGTGTCCTTTTGCCCGGCAGGGATAGGCGGCACACGTCTTTCGTACATCGCGTATTGCATGGTGTCGGCAGAAACATCTACAGAGGTTTCAAACTCGCCTACTTCCACATCGGCAATCAGTACGGAGTTGGAAGTGCCACGCTCCTTTGATTTTGCGGCAGCTTGTCCGTCCGAAACAACCTCTACCAATACATCATCCTTTACAAGCCCGGCAATGGCTTTGGAGAGAGTGACAATGTAATTGTTTCCGTTTCGCTCAATCTTTTCGATTGTGGGAACATCGGCAATGGCTGTAGCGGCTGTGCCGTCTTTCAGCACCAAATCACCAACGGCAAAGCAAGGCTCGTAGAACTCATCTACGTACAGGCTTACTTTCTTGGTGTTTTCCGCATCCACTTCCACCACTTTTGCAGTCTTGATGACTTGCACCGTCCTTTTCACCTCATCCTTGATAGCAAGCGTTCCGGCAGGCACGGTATCGCCAACAGCGAAATGTTGGTTTTCCACGTCCAGATTGAAGCCGCCTTGCACGATAGAGGGCGAACCCGTGAAAATGGGTCGCATCCCGGTAAATGAAGCAGTCTTTCTTTTCATTTCATCTTTTATTTTACGGTTATTGATTCCAGCAAGCTATCAGCAGCTTCATCAATTTGCTTTTCACTTGCCGCCTTAGAACCCCCTGAGTGTTCATCATCAAGCCCATTTGTAATAAGCTCCTGTTTGTAAGCGGAAACGGCATCCTCAATATCTTCATCATCGGAGATTGATTTTGCCAAACGGTCACGGAGATAAGCCGGGATTTTGTGCTTTTCCATAGCCTTAACTACTTCCTTTGCACGGGCTTCCTTGCTTTCTTTGGCTTCGTAGTTAGCAATCTTTTCCTCCATTTCCTTTAACCTCTTTTCAGTCGCTTCGTCCAAAGCCACCTTGCCCTTACGTTTAGATTCTTCTTCCTTACGCTTTCTTTCTTCCTCTTCCTCATCCTCGGTTTGGGTTGGTTTCTTTTTGTTTGCCCATCGGGTTGCTTCACCTTGACTTTCCTTAGCCACTTCCGCAATCAGATTTGCCGTACTTTCTATTGCCTCATCATCGGTAGAATCATCCTCAATGCTGCCACCCATTTTTTCGGTTATCGCTTTAAGGTACTTCTCCGAAAGACCAGTGTCTTTACACAAGCCTTTGACTTTCTCAAAGAGTTTCTTATTCATTGTTGCTTTTGTTATTTAGTAAGTTGAACTTCTACAGAGCAAAGATATGAAATAAAATCATATATGCGTTCCATAAACACACATATTTTACTCGGTAAATTACTTGCCTATTAGCATCTTACGCTTAAAAACAAGACGTAAAAGCGATTTTTCATTTGCTATATTCAATATAACAAATATGTGTTTGATTAACACAACAGGAATAATAATTTTCACTCAGCAAAAATATATCCTCAGAAAAGCACAAAATATATCCTGTTTTGCAGTAAATATATCCATTCGAGCATTCCCACTCATCTTAAATAAAGGAAATCACCACTAAAAGACTATCAAAACCAACTATCACATAGGTATTTTGAAAATATATCCAAAAATATATCCAAACACTTTGTTATATTAAATATATAGCCTATATTTGCAACGTAATTGAATTGATTACGAATAAAGAATATGTAACACCTAACAAATTTCAGATTATGGCAATTAAGCGTATTGATGAAAAGAAAACATTAGAGTATGCGGTAGCTTTTCACTTCCACACTTCGGGAAGCATAAACTTTATGATGGGCAATATCATGTACCAGCATATCAAAACCATTTATGACGAAAGGGCAGACGGCAGAGGGCAAAACACATTAGAGGTAGTTTACAACTACAAAAAAATGAAATATGAAGTGCTGTGCCTCACAGACAGCAAATTAGCTCAAAAAGAAATATCAATACTATAATACATATTGCCATGACACAAAAAGAATTTGAAGAAAGAACCGGGTTGAAGCTAACAGCGGACAACTATACAGAGGTTGAAACTTGCTACATGAATACAGACCTTGATAAAGATGCGTTTTGCAAGTTGTGGATGAAAAACCCGGCAGCTCTGAAAGAAATAGAGCAAAAAACGGTGTTAGTCCGTGAACTTTACGAAGAACGCAAATGTCTTGAAAACTTTCTTATAGAACAAGCCGAAAAGTGGAGTGCATTAGATTTAAGAGAAAAAGCAATAACCATGATTGGCGAGCGTGAATACCTCAGAAGAAAATTAGCAAAAGGATACAACCTTTGGGAATTAGACAAAGAACTATTAGACGAAATTTTAAGAAAGTAATAACCAGTAGGGTAGCAATCCCCTACACAATACAAATAAGATTATGAAACTTTTAGAGATACATAAAAAGGGTATTAATGCCCACAATAAAGAAGTAAGCTATTACGGCTTAGATTACACGACTAAGAAAGTGTTATTTGAAGTCGAAGAACTCAATGAGGCTATTGAGCAAGCCGTTTCTTTTGGCTATCAAAAATGGGCTGAAATAACAATGATGTTCTAAGTTTAACCCGGTAGTCTTTGGGCTACCACAATGCAACACCGAATGAAAAGATATTATTTGCAAGGCAAAGAGATTAGCGAAAAACAAGCTAAAGCCATTGAAGCCCAAAATCAGAAGTACATAAGCAGCAATGATTTTACGCTTTGGGCAAAGTGCCAATTTGTAACAGTAGTAACCAAGTAAATTTCAGAATTATGAATGAATACACTTACATCATTTTCGACCATAACGGCAGACGTTTGGGAAAGATTGAGTTTGGAGTGCGCAACAGCGTACCATCCGCAAAAGAAATAAAAGAAGCCATTAAAGATGGCTTTCCCAACGGGACGACTTATAAATTACTCGTTCCAATAAGCGTGTGTATCAACCAATAAAATTTTAGTATATGGGAATATTGAAAGATGCAATTTTAGCAGCAATACAGCAGGAACACCCGGATGCTCATTGGGTGGGAAACGAAAAGCCCCACATGATAGAATCTACAGCGCAAGCAAAATACAATGACGTTAGACGTGTTGAACGCAATTATACTAAAGGCGTTCACAAGGCAAGAAAGGAGGCTCACAATGGCAATAGTAACAGCACAAGACATTTATAGATGTGATTCATGCAAGGCAGCATCAGACGAATTTGGAAGAAGATGTAAGCATGGTATGCTCTTCCCTCTAATGCTTATAATGGGAAACTTTACTGAGTGTATGAACTATGAGTTTGATACCGAAAAGGTAAAACTTCAACTAAAACGAAAGGAGGCAAAATAAGATGGCAACACTTATAAAGACAGACGGAAGTAAATTGGAAATCCAACCTCAAAACGGGCTGGACTTCCAACTGGATGAACTGCAAAAGTTCGTAGATGGTTACATTGATATTATAAACCTACACAATGGGGATATTCTCGTAATCAATGATAATGGGAAAGACGTTTTAGATTCCAACGAAACAGCCACGGAAATAGCGCATAAACACAATGCTATTTTTGGTTGGGATTATATTTGTGGCGATGTCGTTATGTGTAAAGATGAGGAGGTGCAATAATGGAAATTCATAAATTCCCTTATAACTGGAAGCTGGCAGAAGCCAATTTCACTAAAGACAAAGGCAAAGTGTTTTCTTGTTTTGCGTGTGGTGGCGGTTCAACTATGGGCTACAAGTTGGCAGGGTTTGATGTGATAGGTTGCAATGAAATAGACCCTAAAGTGAATCAGGTGTATGTAACCAACCATGCACCACAGTTCAATTTTTTAGGGGATATAAGAGAATTGAGAGAGAGCTACCGCCCGAACTTTATAACTTGGATATTTTGGACGGTTCACCCCCATGTTCCACTTTCTCCTTATCTGGCAACCGTGAAAAGGATTGGGGCAAAGAAAAGGTGTTCAGAGAGGGGCAAACGGCACAAGTTCTTGATACACTTTTCTTCGACTTCATTGCTTTGGCAAAAGCACTTCAACCAAAGGTTGTGATAGCGGAAAATGTGAAAGGCTTGCTTATGGGTAATGCCATAGATTATGCAAGACGCATTTACAAGGACTTTGAAGATGCTGGGTATTATTGCCAACACTTCTTACTTGATGCTTCTAAAATGGGAGTACCACAAATGCGAAATCGGGTGTTCTTTGTATGTATTAGGCATGATTTGGGCGTGAATTTCTTGAAAGTGTCTGACCTCTTCAATGTTGAGCCACATATTAGCATGGACTTCAACGAGCCGGGGATTTGCTACGGAGAATTTGCGGATTACATGGGCAAGCCATACGGCAAGCGCATGAAAGAAATGTTTGATAATAGAACACATGGGGATATTGATATGTCAAATGCTTATCGGAAGCTGACAGGCAAAAGAGGATTTTTCAATCAATGTTATTTGTATGAGGATAAAATTTGCAACACGCTTACGGCTCATGCAGACAGCACGATTCCTTTTAATAAGCCTGTGTATTTATCAAAATCTGAGGTGTGCAACGCTTCTACTTTCCCGCAAGACTATGATTTTTGCGGTTTTTCACCGCACTACATTTGCGGTATGAGTGTACCGCCTGTTATGATGGCGCAAGTGTCTACACGAGTTTACGAACAATGGCTATCAAATTTATAATTGGAATGAAAACACTAACAGTTGGAGAACTTATACAAAAACTTAAAAAAATGCCTAAAGCAGCCAATGTTTGGATGCTAACAGATAGAAAAGAATCAAATTGGGATGAAGATAATGCGACTTTTAGGCGTGTTCATGGAATAACTTACGTTGAAAAAGAAATCGTATATCCAAACGATGGTTTTACAGATAAAACAGAAATTAATGTTTTACTTGAAATAGAAGAGGATGAGATATGAGAAAGTTACGTGCAATATGGCAGCTTATCAAAGCTGATAAATGGGCTTTATTCACTTATGAAAATGCCCCGGAAGACCCAGTATGGGCAACTTTCCCATTTTTTCGGTGGAACATATCGGAGAAATGCGACTACTTTTTCAGACTGATTAAAGAACGTCTGTATAGTATTGATAATTACAACAGTGCTTTAACTAATGAGCGTAAAATATATGAGGATAACGAACAATGATTGAAAAATGGTACGAGGTATCTTGTGATATATGCGGTTGTAAACTTATTCAATATGCAATGTTTCAGCCAACGCCTACCGAATTACGGAGAAACGGTATAAAAGTTAAAATCTATAATGGCAAGATTCACACTTATTGTGATGAATGTTATGAGAAGATAAGAAAAGGAGGTAAACGATGAACACTACATTAAGAAATGCTTTCAAGAAAGCGGAAGATAAACACCGTGAATCAATTATAGCACTACAAGCTATTGATAAACATCTTGCTTTTTCAGGATTTAGAGGGAACGAGCCTAAAATATCAATGGCGGCAGGGGATGATATTTTACTTGTGTGGCAATGTAAAGAAATGGATAAAGAAACAATCATCGAAATCATGGAATCAAGAGGGTATATAACACCCGATGATTTTGTAGGAGTGTTCGACTAAAGTATAAAGCAATGAGGTACGCACTTAGGAAGCAAGCTAAAATAGCCTCTGTGTATAGTGAGGCTTATTTGAAAGAACACATCATAAGCAGCCTTGATTCTTATTTTGGCAAATGCGATGATGAGCGTATAACGGATGATATTTCACAAGAGGGATATGTAACCAGTACTGGAGAAGATTATCCACTTTTGAAAATAAACGACCTTGCGGATGATAACGCTATGTTGGAGTTCGCCGTTATAGGTTTGGAATGTGATATATTAAAATTGTCTTTTTTAGGACGAATAAAAGGATAAACACAATGAATAAAGAACTGATTAAAAAGGAAGCAGATGAATTTGCTAATAAAGAATACGAGATAAGCGATATTGATAGAGATGCTTTACATAAAGGGTTTTATCATGGTGCGGAATGGCGCATAAATTCGGTATGGCACAATGCGGATAAGAAACCAAAAGACGGAAAGTATCTAACAATAATAAAGGTGAAAGGAGAGCTTATAATTGAAATAGCCCCGTGGAGAAATGGAAAATATCAAGGGACACACCATATTGGAGTGTATTTTGGTCATGCTACGATTGTCAAATATGCCAATATTTACGATTTACTACCATCAGAACAAATCGAATAAGAAAGCATTAACCATACTAAGTACAATAAACTTGGTAAACATTTGTTTTATTAAATATAATATGGTAATTTTGCGTTTATAGAACACATATAGCAATGAAACAGCAAAGAAAGGTCATTCATGTAGAATTGAAAGAGCCATACAAGGGCAAACGTCACTACTATTTTGGCAGCATTACCGCTATATATGAGCTGTTGCCCACCGAAGTAGTAGGATGCTCGAAAGAAACCCTTTGGAATGTTCTAAGGAATGACGAACACAAGGGTAGAAAAGCCATTATACGATATGGCACACTCCATACAAAACAATCAAATAGAGGCATAAGAAAGGAGGCTAACAATGGATGAATGTATTACGAAAGAAATGACAAAATCCCTTTTGAAAGCATTTGAGGGTATAAACGAATCTTTAGAAGATTTTCAAAAGGCTTGTGCATCTACAATAGAATCTACAGAAAAGCATATTGTATCGGCTCTTTTTTTAAGAGAATCTGCAATGCTCATTAAACTGGCAGAATCTTCATTTGTTACACGATGGTACTACAAACATAAGTACCGTGAAGCTAAATATCATAGAATTAAAGCAGAGCGTTTTTTTAATCAAAATTTCAAGTAATATGTTAGGAGCAATTATAGGCGATATTGTAGGCTCACGCTTTGAGTTTAACAATACAGATAACTACAACTTTGAATTATTCACAAAGGATAGCACGTTTACAGACGATACCATTTGTACTATAGCGGTAGCGGATGCAATCAATACGGGCGCAAATTACAAAGATAAGTTTCTCCAATGGTGTAGAGCATACCCCAATCCGAAAGGGGCATACGGCGGCAGCTTTGCCCGCTGGATAGCCTCAGACACCCCACAACCATATAACAGCTTCGGCAATGGCTCTGCAATGCGTGTTTCCCCGGTTGCATGGGCTTATGACAACTTGGATAAGGTTTTGATGGAGGCAGAGAAAACGGCTATAGTAACCCATAATCACCCGGAGGGAATTAAAGGAGCTGTAGCAGTCGCACACGCTATTTATTATCTGAGGACAACCCACAATCAGAAAGCATTTGAGAATATAATGCAATCGTACTATCCGCAATTCATGGTAAACGATTATTATGCCGGAGTATTTGATGAAACGTGTCAAGGCACTGTGCCGCTTTGTTTGAAAATTATTCGTGTAAGCACCTCTTTTGAGGATGCAATCAGACGGGCTATTTCATGGGGTGGAGATAGCGACACGATAGGGGCAATAGTCGGCTCAATGGCAGAAGCCCTTTGGGGTGTCCCCAAAGAAATTTCAGACAAGGCATTTGACTTGTTGCCTACTGATATGCTCAATGTAGTTGGTGATTTTTTCGGAAACTTAAATAGAAAACAATATGTATAAAAACGATTTACAATCATTTTGCCGCTTCTACAAAGGCGAAACGGTATGCCCGTTCAAAGATGGCGATAAGCAAATGTTTTGGCTTTGTGAAAAATGGTGGACTGAGCAAACTATACCTGCCACCGATGCTGGATGTGAACTCATTACCCCAATTCTAAAGGAATACACTGATGCCGGATTATCCAGTTTTGAATTGTACGATGGTGTGCCCATCACATTGAAAGCGGTGCTTTTCAATAGGTACTGCAAATATGCTGAAAGGGTGGATATAGAGGATTTTAGAAAGCTGTATCGGACTACATACATAAAAGATTAAAGTAAAGGCGCACCGTAATTGATGCGCCTTTCTTTTGTTGTCAATACTTGCAATAGAATCCCATTGGAGTAGAAACCATTTCCTTTATCACTTTCGGGCTTTGTTCCAAAACTTCCATATCTATATACCATTTGCCATTTGTGTATTCGGCTTTAGTGATTCTGAATTTAGTGCCACGCTGTAGGATAATTTCATTTTCCCCCGTTGTTGTAGGCTTAGAAGTTCCGTTCCACTTCTTACCCGGACAATAGTCCCCATTGTCATGGCTTGAACCAAATGCAGAAAAAGGCTCTGCGTAGGTCATTTGTGTACCTTTCGGACAATAGATATTCAGACAAACGGGCTTACTTCCAAAGTTCGTATTCCGGCAATTACCACACGACATAAAGGAATCATCCGTACCAACCTTGCCAACAAGCTTAGACGGGTCAGATATATAAGCATCCAAATCAGACAGCCCAAACCGATAGTTTACAAAAGCACTGATTTCGTCACGCTTTACCCAAACATCATCTTTAAGTGTGCTTCGGGCTATATATTGGGTCATATCGGCAATATGCTTTTCAGCTTCGGACAATCTACTACCATAGTAGTGATAATATCCCTTGATAGCACGCAAAGGCTCTGTTATGTAACTACTACCAGCCGTATATTGATACATAGCCGCCTTTTCATTGGTGCTTGCAAGTTTCCACATATCCACGGCATTATCAAAGAAATAATCGTTTGCATCTGAACTATGAATAAACCATTTCGCCTCATCCTTTCTTTCCTGCGTAAAATCGGAATCCTTAAACTTAACCTCCTTTACTTTTGATTTACGCTTGGCAGCGGCTTTTTCAATGCTTTCTTTCCTTGCATTAAGTTCCGCAATGGTTTGTTGTGCCATTGCTTTATCATTGCCATTGATTGCATTTTCAAGCTGTGCAATGAGCGATTGGTAAGGCTTGGACTTGGTAGAGAACTTAGATAGGTCGGCATAGCTATCCTTAATGGCATTCCAATCTATCTTATCTTGAACAATGCCAAGCTGTTTAATATAGGCTTGTTGTGACACCTGCCACGTTGGGTACTTCTGTTGTACATTATGATAGTTACCACCTAAAAAGTCGTATACTTCAAAATTCAGTTTCTTTAATTGTTGTTCCAAAGAAAGGCTATCCCATTGTGCCAGCTTATCAGCAACCGCCTTGTTTACGGCTTTTGCATCGGCTAAAGAGAACTTTTTAGCCACCTCCATAGGGCTATCTATGTAACCCAGTGAATAAATCTCCTTACCTATGGCTTTCAGTTTATGGGCTTCCAACATGATAGCGGACAAATCAGGGTGTTTTAGAGCCTCAGCTAAAGCCGTAGTATCAACGTCTGAAATACCACCCATAACACGGAGCATATTATTACCATAGTGATAGGTCGCTTTCCTCACATTCCACCGTTGCCGGATGGCATTTGCTTCCGCTTCCGTCCGGGCTTCGTGCCGGGCTTTTGCTATCTCTTTTGCTGTCGGTGGATAGATAACCTTTTCATTGTCCCGTAGGAAGTAGGGCAAAGTCCCTTTCTCCGTTGCATCCTTGATGCGTTGCTCATTATCTTGCATCCACCCGGTAAATTGGGATGGCAGCTCTTTTACCTTTTCCTCACATTCCACCGTTGCCGGATTATCCCCGTCCAAAATCTTATCCAGCATTTCGTCCAATTCTTCTTGCTTTGCCAGTACGGGCACTTGATAGCAACGGCAATTCGGGTGCCACCCTTTCCAACGGAATGTTTTAGGGTACACACCTTTCAAATCATCGCAAATGTCAGATACGGGATGATTGTTGGATAGCTTGATTTCAATGCCTACCACAAAGTCGAGTTGCGCCCAACGCTCAAAATCGGCTGTACGATACGCAATGTTGGTTTCAGTCCGTGCAAGCCTTTGGGCGTTACGTGCGGATGAACGGTACACGCCACGCCCGGGATGAAAATGTTTCGGGTTATCATCCACCCATTTGTAGGAGTTGGCTTCTTTGTCCCAAACCCTGCGTTTCCACTTTCTACCATAGATAGGTTGCCCGTTCTCATCTTCCCCTACCTTGATACGGAAACGCCTGTAAAACTTATCGGGGTCTTGTAGATACTTCTTTATCTGAGCCGCCAAACGATTAGCCGGAACACCCTCACCAATCGCCAAATCTAAAGTATTTTCCAGCTCATCACGGAACATACCCGTATATCGCCAAACCTTTTGAGAGAGATTCAAACCACCGTCACCACTCTTACGGGCAAAGAAAGCATCCATAGCCTCTTTGTTGCGCTTGAAGAAACGTGCAAAGTGATTATCTTTTATTGATTGTTCACCGAACACACTTTTAACCAAAGCATCGTTATTCTCGTTAGATGCAAGCCATTCCTTTTCTACACCGCCCCGGATAACTTGGTAAACACGGCTGTACATATCCCTAAGAATGGGCGTAACTTCCTCACTATACCCATAGTCGGCAAAAGAGAAAGGCTTCCCATCCTCCAACTCCGTACCCTTTACCAAGTTAATTATTCGCTCAAATGCTTGTTGGTAGATGATACGGACATTGGCAGCGTAACCCTCCGTTCTATTGAAAAGCTCCGCTTGCATCTTCTTATAGTCTATGTACTTCTTCTTTGCCATGCCACTACTTTAGTTTGAAGTTGGTGCAATAGTCCTTATCTAAAAACTTGCTGTATTTATGGAAAGGGCATTTGCATAAGAACGGTTCGCCTTTCCAGTTCAATTCGTGGAAGTCGAAAGCGTGTTTGCAGTCCCTACAATGGTAGTTCTGCGTTGATGCTTGTTTTTTCTTTGCCATAGTCGCTATCATCTAAGAAACTGTATAACAAATCTTTTTTAGTATTGAAGCAATTACATTCATTATGCTTACAAATTGGGTCTTTATCACCAAAACTTCTATACTCACTTCTTTGCACCTCTACATATATAATTTTGGTATAATACTCCCCCGAAAGGGAACAAGTACCTACAGGTACATCACCTATTACCTCCACTTCAATATTGCTAATTTGGATTTTCTCCGGCTTATTATTGCGCATAATCCAAACCTTATCGCCAACATTGTATTTTGTCTTTATTTCCATTATTCAGCCCCTCCGAAAACGTCCATTTTGTTTAACTCCATTTGTTGCTCCATCCGTTCCGCTTCTTCTTGTTTTAGCCGCTCTATTTCTTGTTTCGCATCTTTTACAAGGTAGGACAATTCTACATAGGTTTCACGGCTCAATGCCCCATCATTGTATTGCTTAGATAAGTCGGCAAGCAATTCGCTCACATCTTCCCCGAAAGGCTCTTGGAACTCATGCCTTAACAGCAAGGCATCATATTCAGCCTTATGCCGATAGTCAAGCACATTACCTAAAATAGCTATCATAAGGTTAGCGTGGCGTTTCATATAATCATCGTGCTTTTCCTTGTGGCGTTCAGCCTTAATAACGGCAAGCAACATCACTTTGCGTATAGCCTTTGCCGAAAGGTTGCCTAATGATTTCATATTGTCAAAATCAATGTTGGGCGTGAAAGACTTTGAAAGAATGTGTTTATCCAATCTTTCAAACTCATTCTTTTTGCTTTCGCTCGCCTCATTCCATGTAAGGTAGCGTACATCACCGCCATTTTTGAGAATAAACAGTTTGGCTTCTTCTTCCGACTTTGGCAAGCTATTGAGGATTTCAGAAGTAGCCACCATTGCCGGGTTAGAAAAGCGGTCATTAGTATCTGCATCGGTGCTTTCCATTATTTCAGAGCGTTCAATCATGGGTTGCACCTCCTTATGTTCGGGCGTTTGCTCAAATATCAGCACGGGAATTTTCCCTATTGGATTATCCTTTATCTCAACCTCCCAACCCATTTTGCCACGTTTGGCACGATATACAGTCTCTTTAGTGTATATATCCACATGGTAAACGGTATTGTTGCCTGCCTCTGTCAGATAGTAACCCCATGCAAAAGCGGTAATCCGTTTGTATTGGTCACGAATGGTATAAATATCATCGTTGTTTTCCCGGCTCAACACATTCAGCAAAAGGGATGGTTTATTATCACTATCCCGGTACACATGGTAAAGAATGGCAGAAATGCCCTCCGCACCAGCCAAACGTTTAGCCTCTCTAACTTTGGCATTGAAATGTATTTCATTCAGCCAATCTTTGTAGTTCTGAAAAGCATAATCCGTACCCGTTGAAAGCTGTTGCCATTTTACGGGTCTGCCATAGAGAAACACCAAAGAAATTTCATTGATGAATTGAGGGTAAGGAATAGGGATTTTCCACCGTTTACTCCAACGTAGAAAGTTGCCTTTCTTATCGTAAACGGCTCTATCCTTACGCTCCATCACTTTGTGAGTGTCAATCTTATACTCACGTAAATTATTGGCGGCTTCTTCCGCATGGGCTTTCATCATGGAAAGAGCACGGGTCACATCCTTAGCCGTCAAAAGGTCGGCAAAGTTTTGTTGGTAGCCAATAGCCGCCTTTACCTCGTTAGAAATAATGTTTAATAATCCCATTTTGCTTTATTGTTTTTAAGCGGTTATACCTAATCTGCGTTCTATATCATCGGGTATATCATACTCGTTATAGTCAAACCATGCTCGCATCAGAAACATATCCCTCCAGTCCGGGGAACAACCAATATCCATCTTGATTTCTTCTTTGGGTTTCAATTTTAGTTTCCCGTCCGAATCAGCTTTCCATGTTTGCAGTTGTTCCAGTTCCCTTATGATTTCTTCCTTATCGGCAGTGCTTATCAAATCCTCATCTATCCCCACTTCCGTAGCGTTTATGTGGTCTGCCAGCTTGTAGCCGCATTGAGTCTGTAGGTTTTGGTAGTTTTCACCATTGAAAGGGGTAGAGTTGTTCACGAATCCCTGAATGTCGCAATTATCCACCACTCCACCGCCTACACCGTCCTCATCAACGATACATTTATGGTTGGGTATTCTATACTTCTTTTGCTTGTTGATTATCCACGTCTGAATGTCGGTAGTCTTAGACACGGGAAAACATTGTAGCTCTATGATATGCCAACCGTCCCAAACGGCAAGACGGGCATAGTCAGCTCCGAAGCGTGCAATATCGCCTGTAATATAGTTTGTACCTGTCTTGATTGAAATCTTATTCCCGAATATCTCACAGATTGCATCATGTGAACAAAGGGCGTTGGGGTTATCGTCATATTCCCAATTACCTTTCAAAAGACGTTCACGCTTTACTTTATCCTTTGTGGTTTTCAAGCCCTCTATATAATCGGGGTCTATGAATGGATTTTCTTGTACAAGGCAAGCAAGGTAGTACATATATTCGGGCAATTCCCCTTTCTTATCCGGCTTGTAGAATGTATCATACATCCAATTCTTTTTAGGGTTGCACGTAATGAATAACTTTCGCCTCAACCCCAGTTCATTGTTAAGGTGTCGCCCGATACGTGTTTTCAATGTATCATAAGCTCCAAAATTCACCTCGCCACCCTCTTCAATCCAGCCGCCTGTATATTCGATTGAGCCGTAACGCTCATACAGAGGGTCGCCCGGCTTATATTGCAAGTCCAGCAAGTCAATGCGTGAACCGTTGAAAAATTCGATATAATTGTATTGCCCGTTATACTTGTACAAGGTATCATCAACCCCATATTGATTGCAAACCTTGTAAAATGTGATAAGTGTAGATTGTGTGATACGCTTTAACTCGGCACGTCCGATAAACCACTTTGAACCGGGATAACAGAGGCACATAAACAGAAGCCACACCGCACCCGTCCATGATTTTGCACCCCCGGCAGCACCTCCGTACAAAAGTTCAACGTGTTCATTGTCGGTAAGTATCTTCAAAGCGTGTTCTTGCTTCTCATGCTTCAAACCATCCTTTACGGTGATGAAGTCGAAACAACCACGCTTGAAAAGCTCAATCTTCACTGCAAGTGCCATCGGCACGTCTGTAACCTTACTTCGTGCCATTGCCTGCCTTTATTTTTTCCAGCAAGGAATTGTATTGTAGCAACTCATCCGTAGTAAGAGCCGACAAATCCATGCTGTTGTTGGTTACTTGTGCGTTTACTTCGCTCTCTATCTGTTGGGTGGGTTTACCGAAAACCCTATCAAACAGACTATCTACCGTATAAGTCCTACCATAGCGAATATCTGCGTTAATGGCAGACACCACATTTAGCACCCACACGGGCGTTTTCTTGTTGGGCGTTCCGTCTTTGTTCTTAACCAACCCCTCCAAAGTTTCGGGCGTACTTTCCATCAAGAAACGGATAACCTTATAGTAGTCCTCTTTGCTCATTTCCGGAGCTACCTTTTTGCCCGTAATATCTTTGATGTATTTATACACGGACGGCTTCCTACCCGAATTTTGGGGTTGGTTATCAGATGAAAATCTATTCCCTATTTTATTTCCTTTCTCAAAAAGTGCCATCCGTTGATTTATCGTTGGTTTATGTGTTCTGCAAACACATTTATGAAGTAAAGAAAATCGGATAGCGTGATACCGTCCGATTCCCTTTACCCGGTTAATTATTCTATGATACTCTCTTGTGCCTTGTACTTATCCCAAAACCAAAGGATGGTATCACCGCCCTTTTCGTCTATCATTTCATCGTAGGCATCCAATTCCTCCAAAAGGGCGTTCGCCTTGTCAATTACCGAAGTGAGATGCTTTTGCTGATAATCATCAGCATTCCAAACCTCGATTTCACCATTTAATTGCTGCTTGATTACCTTAATCTCATCAGCGGTTAATTCTATCTTCTCCATGTTGCATTGAATTAATTTAAGCAAAAATACCTCTATAGTTTGTATTTCTTGCAGATTTCCTTTACTTTCTTGGTATATTTATCACTTTTACCATGTATCGCTTTAGTAACGGTTTCAGCCCAGAACTCCGACACATTGGTTTCCGCATACTTTCCATACCCGGATTTCTTATTGTCTTTCTTCCAAGACTTAAATAATTTATTCACTTCCTTTCCAGCCGCTTTTTGGTTTGCCCCTGTCATATTTGCATTCCATGTAGCGTGTGCCAACTCATGTGTTACGGTATGGGCTACCGCTTTGTTGGTTTTCGTACTCCACCCACTCGCATAGCCTCTCTTGTGTGAAGCTTCCACAGCTTTTTTCGTTTGCATGAAATGCTTTTTATTAAGGTAAACACCCTCCGACTTCCCATTAGCCGTAACGTGTACGCCATAAGTGCCAGCCGATAGTTCTGCCAACTTTACATTCTTTTGCCTTACACCAAGTACGGAATGATAGCGTGAAATAGCTTCTTTGGTTGCCTTATACAGAGCCGGGTCTTTCATGTTTACCAAAGGCTCAGGCTTACCAACAGAGCCTTTATATGTTGCATCACCCGGTTGCAGTCCTCCACGTGTTCCACTTGAATTTCGTCCCATAATACTTTACTTCTTTTTTGCGTTAATAAAATCTGTGACGTACAACAGCCCATGTTCACGGCAGAACTTCTGAATTTCCGTACCCCCACCATAAACGATAAGGTTTGGTTTTTCAAGCCCGCTTATTTCTTGGGCTACTTGCAAATCAGATTTAAGGCTTTCCATCCAACCGTCCAGCCCACGGGTAAAGAAAGCATTATATCCTTTGGGAATACCCATTTTGTTGTACTCAATAAACTTGTGAGAAACATTCAAGTCAGCATAAACCTTGATTCCGCATTCTTGGAAGTAACGAGAAAGCCAACGTTTCTTGTAGATAAGCTGAATGCCCCACGCTACAGGCGTTTGGTCGTGGCAACTACAATTCGGCTCTACCACCGCCTTGCATCCGCTTGTGAGTAAATTTATCGGGTCTTTGAAAAGAGCCTCAAAGCGATAATCGTCCACATAGAAATGATATGTCGCCACATCTTTACGCAAACGGCTGTTAGCACCCCACGGAGATAAAGGCAATTCTACCTTTCCAGCTTGCATATCCAATAAGAGATTGGGAATTTCAAAGACGTTATCGCTTTCATAAAGAACGTCCTTAAACATGGAACGGTAGAAAGATTCCTTTTCGGCTTCTTCCTCGCTTTGTTCCTCATCGTCCATTTCTTCCTCTGCGCTTTGGTCGGCTTCCGTTTCCTCTGCCTCTTTAGCCGCTTTCTTCTTACCCTTTCCGGGCTTCTCATCATCGGATGGAAAATCAAGCCCAATAAAGCCGAAATCTACATCTTTCCAAAACTCATCCATTTGTAAGGCATTGTAAGCCCAATCGCCATTGTTGATATTATCCCTCAGAATAATATCCTTTTCCTCATCCGGGGTCAGTTCCGAATAAAGAATAACGGGCACATCGGCAAGTTTCAGCTTTCTTGCAGCCTTCAAGCGTTGGTTTCCTGCCAATACCACCAGTTTACCGTCACGCTCCATAACCGCCAAAGGTCGGTGTTTCCAAAAGCCGTTTATCTTTATGGAATCCACCAGCCTTTCAAAGTCATTCTTCGTAATGGTACGTGGATTTTCAGGCAACAAAACCAGCTCCGAAACTTTCTTGTATGTAATCTCACTACATTTCATTCTCAACCTCCGTTTCGTCTTTGGTTTCGTCATTCTCCGAAGAATGGGAATCCGGCATTAATTGTTCCTCATCATCTTCTACACAGAAGCCCTTTCTAAAAAGTTCACAGAGCTTCACAAAGCGGTAACGCCTGCGGTACTTCACATATACCAGCTTTGCACCTACGGAATCTTTGCCAATGGCATAGAAAGAACCCCGGTAATCAACGGGCAATGCCACCGCACCATAGATACTAACCGAATCATCGGACACGCTCGTAATGGTTGCGTGCCTATCGTATTTGCCATTGATATAAACGTGTATCTTTTCCCCTTGCTTCAAATGCTCTTTTGGGGCAAACCTCCAAAAGTTCCTACCTATATACTCAGACATGAGCAACAAGGCTAAAAAAAACAGCGTTAATCCGATAAGAATATACATACCCATAGCTTATTTGTTTACTTGGTGAATCATATTGCAAATATACTAAATATGCGTTTATCAAACACATATTTGACCGTAAAAAGAATACTAAAAGCCATAAACCAACATTGCGCCATCACGTCCATGCTCATTTGTCTGTTTTTGCCATCCAGTCAAAGCCCTAAACCGTTCTTGTGTCAGCTTGGTTACATTGCGTTTCGGGGCAACCATTTCATACTCCACGCCCAACTCTTTTAGATAATCATCCCATATAGAGGCATCCCGTTTCACAGAGCCTACACCTTGCAACTTCTTACGTTCCATTTCACGGCTCATACGTTCCGTTCCGAACCACGTTCTTTGCCGGGGGTCTTCCACCCTTACAATCACTTTGTCACCTATACCAGCCTTATACTCATCATACAAGGAACGTACACGCTCCATCGCTTTATGTATAGGCAAAGAGCATACTTGAAGTAGGGAACGCTGCTTGCTATCCCAAACAGCGAACCCAGTATTTACACCCGTATCAATCCCTACATAAATCATTATTCAGCCTCCATTTCTCCGTTGGGAATCTGATACAGAATAACGCCCTTAATCTCGTTTGCTTCGGCTCTATCTCCGAAAATCTGAGCCATCATAAGGTTATTAGGCAGATATTTGTACCTCACCTCTTTAATGAGCGGCAAACCTATCGGGGCTTCACTTATCACGTGCAACGTCCATAGCCCATCATCTTTAGATATGGTTACAAAGGCATTCTTATAGAGGAAAGAACCAACTTTATACACTCCGTAATCATCCACATCGGTAAAATCCGCTTTTGCAGTTTCTTCCAGCTTCTTTATGAAGTCGGGGCGCATACGCTTCTTTTTCTTCTTGAAGTATTCAGGGTAAACCACCATACCTTTGTTCTCTGCGTTGGCTTTCGCCAATTTTGCTTGCAATTCCTCTTTGCTCATAGGTCAAATAAATTTTTATAATACTCAAAATTCTTGTTTTCTATCTTTATATCTTCCGGGTAATGAGTGGCGCATCCGTACCATTCATTGTAGCATTTAGGACAAAACCAGCAATTTAGCACGGCTACATAATAGCCAGTATTAGAAGTACCGTTACATCTATCGCAAATACCAATACCGCCAATTTTAGCCAACTCGTTTCGGCTCAATTCAATCACCTTAAACCTTTTGGGGTTATCTACTATTTTAGCCATATCAGTATATTGTTTCTTGGTAACTTGAAGTAGGAACTTTCCCGGATAGGATAGCGTTGCCACACGTGATAAGCCCGTTATCTTCATCATAAGAGGGGACAAACACAATAACATCGAATCCGTTGCCTTTCAAATCTTCCTCCACGGCTTTATATGGGGTAAACAGCTCATAGCCTCCGCTTGTGTGCAAATCGTTCTCATCACAGCTATTTGTTCGGTGCAATGGGGTAATCTTACACATAAATTTATCGGGGTTGAAAAGCTCTCTCAAACGCTTGCCGTCTATATGCGTATCATCAGCCAAAGCAAAGTTTAAGGCATATTTCCTGCCAACAGGCATAGGCAGCGACTTTCCAATTTCTGATATTTCACCAAGTGAAAGCGAACTACCCGAAAACAGATAATTTCTTTCTTCATCATTCGTTGTATTGATGGAGAATTGAAGTCCGGCATCACCTTTATAAAACTCGTTCTTTATGTAACACCACTTATGTAAGAACTCAACCAGCTTCTTATTTTTCTTTGGCAGCATTGTACTTATAACCGGGTGTACCAAAGAATCGCCTATAAACGGCTCTATGTCTTTCTTTATACTGATTGCATGAAGCAACACATTTGCGTTCCATGTAGGCTCTCCCATACGTGCATAATGTATGTTTAGACGTTTCGTGTGCTTCACTTCCGGGTGTTGCTTGATAGCCGTTAGCACTTCTCCTTTCAAATCATTAAAAGTGGCATTTCTCCCAATACCCACTTTTGGAACATCGCAGAACTTGCAGCCCATAGAGCAACCGTACTGTGTGGAAATGGTAATCACCCATTTTTCAGTAAGAGGCATCGGCTCGCCATTGGGTACACCGTTCAAATCACGGGTAATCCCCAAAAAGTCCGCTTTGATATTAGCGTTCTTACCATAATCTCCAACCGTAAGGAACTCCAACATTCCCTTTTCACCTATAGCGGTATATATTTCGCCCGTAGGCACTACTATCTTCTTTTTAATTTCCATATCTTCAAATCATTAAAATGCAAATACTACTTTTTCACCATTCATAGCCCTTTTTCGCAGGGTGGGGTATCGCTCATAAACTTTGTTAGCCATATCCTCAATATCGAATTTGAAAGCCGGGCAATACCTATATCTGAAAGCCGCATAAAAGCGGTCATTCAGCATTATGTCAATCATCAGCGTTTTCATGCCATCTATTTACCACAACAAGGTAATTTAGTGTTAAACACGTCTTTCAGCCATTGTTTGTACGGGAGAATTGGCTTACCGTATAAAGTCATATTGGCTTTGTAGCTCTCATACATTTGTTTGCGGAAATCCGCAGGTATTTGTTCCTTTTCTTTCCTCAGTTTCATTTTATACCCTCTTTCTTGTATTCTCTCATCGCTTGGCTAAGGCTTTCCGTCTTATCCAGTAGCTTTGCCAGCTTATCCACGTCCACGATAACCTCACCATCCAAATAAGCCCAAACCTTTCTCAGAGCTTCCGCAATGGCTTTTGCTTCTTTAGAATCTTTCAGAGAATTAAGAACCTCCTTATTGGTAGCTGTAGCCCTACCGTTTTCTTTGGCGTTATCCACAGCCGACTTTGCAGCATTTACCTGTTCTTTCTCACTGCCATAATTGGCGGCAATCTCCTTAGCTGCCTTAACCGACAATTCCCCTTTCATAATCCTTTCTTGAATGTACGGGGGCAAATCCAACAAGGAAAGGCATTTGCTTATGAAAGCCGGGCTTTTCTTGAACTTATCCGCTATCTCAACTTGGCTATATCCAAATTCTTCTTTGAAACGTCTGAACATGATAGCGCACTCGTATTCGGTAAATTTCTTACCCTCGTTACGCATCATCTGTTGAATGTACAATTCTTCAGTAGAAGCGTCCTTTCGGGCTTTCATGGCACGAACATAAGGAATATCCGCACCCTCGGATATAGCCAACATGGTAGCCCTATACCTGCGTTCACCATCCACCAATTTGTATTTCTCGTTGCCATCATCATCCTTAAAGGCTATAACCGTCAGAGGATTTAAAACACCCTTTGCCTTTATTTGCTCTTTCAGTTCGTCAAGGTCAAAATCACGTCTTACATTGAAACCGTCCACAACCACGATATTACGGGGGTCAATCAAAAACAGGTCTGTATTTTTTGTTTTATTCGTTTCCATACTACTATCATTTATTGGGCTTATAATGTTTACAATACTTCTTTCTTGCTGTTATGCGCCTACCTAATTTGTAGCAATACATTTGGGTTGTATGAGGATAACACCAATAGTATTTACATTCGCTACAGTGTCTTATTTCATTCATACTTGCAATTGAATTTGCCACAATTACATTTGAAATGAGGAAGTACACCTTTGGGGTCTGTATATTTAGTACCACCCTTAACTATTGTATGAGCCATACAGCAATAAGCACTATAACCGTCCCTTATTTTTTTCAACTTCATAAAAGAGCAATTATTACAAATCTTTTCCATGTCTTAGTATCTAAAAGAGGTAAAATGAATAACAACACCTTCAAAAACATTCTCTTTGTTGTTCCCGAAAAACCATTCTACAAAGTCCTCCACGCTCAAACCATCATTCTTTGCTACTTCATGGATTGAAACTTTCTTGTTGTCTACCCATACTTTGGGCATGGTATCATCGCTTCCATAGGTCATAGTAATATGCTGTAAACCTATCTTCTCATACCGGGCAAATTCCCGTTGCTCTGAGTTGTACGGTCTGCCCGTCCATTCACGCACTGAAAGATATTTTTTACCGGATGCAATATCTTTATATCTCTTATCCCACACGCCATTTTTATTGTAGCGTATAGTATGTATCTTCTTATGCTCTTTTAGTTTGCCCTCAAACTCTGTAGGCTTTCCAGCCAAAGAATGTGTAACCGGGAATACACGGCATAAGGTCACAACCACTTTTTTCTTTTCTGATTTTTGGTGTTGCATAGCTTTATTATTTACTTGGTGTATTACTCGCTGAATAATAAGCAAGCGTTATCACATCCCACATTTCGCTCACAATGGCAAACGAAAATGTCTTATCCGGGTGGGTACTACTTGGCATATCCAGCATTTCTTTTTGTATCGCCTCGTTCCAATAATGGCAATCGGGCGTGTAGTTAGATTGAAAGCTATTAATGCTTGCAATAAGTTCGTTGTAATACGCTTCACCGAAAGCATTAATGAGCTTTGTTTTGTTTCTGAGCGCAAATCTCATTTTCGATAGCTTTTTTGGCTGTAGTGCAGCCGTTCAAACATTTCTTCCATTCTATCAGCAATACGCTCTCCGTACCTGTCGCCAAATTCCTCATCTGCCAAATTGGAAGTGGCTATAGTGAATAGCTGCCTGTCATATCGGGCATAGATTAGTTCAGTAACCGGGGAAAACTCGTTGCCCCAACTTTTCACGCTTGCTGGTTCAGTGCCCACATCATCAATAAACAAAAGTTCTTGATTCTTTAGCTTGTTGAAATAAGTCGGGTCATCGGCTATTGACTTGGCAAGGTTCAGAGCTGATATGCGGTACACACCCTTTCTTTCGGAAGATAAATCACTATTGTATAAGATACCTATAATGTTGCATATCGCCTTTGCAAGCGTGGTTTTACCACTCCCTACCGTACCATACAGAAGCAAGCCGAACTTTCCGTTTCCGCAAAGGAACTTAGCTGCTTTGCCTATCTTTTCCAACGTGGCTTCATCCGAAACATACTTCATGTTTCTGCGCTCAACTTCTGACTGATAACACATCCTTAGCATTTCCGCTATGTCCTTTTCGGGAAACTTCTCAATCTTAAAGCGTGTCCCTAAAAGTCCTCTTTGCGCTTGGTTTGCCAATATCTGTTGCAATCGTTGTACCAGTTTGTTGTCCATATCTATTCATATTTTCGTAATACTTATCTTTTACCCAGCCCCTAATAGTCAGGTAATCGGATTTATACTTCTTACCCTTAGAACCTTTGTAATTGTTGAGAATATCAATCATCGCTTTAGCGGCTTCTTCGCCATATTCGGTACATAATTTTGCGTATTCATCACGTGTCAAAGTAACGTAATCAGCATAATTGTACTTCTTGGCTTTTGCAATCTTCCGCTGTTGTTCATCAGTCAGTGGCGGTGGATTCTCCGGCAAATCATCGGGAAATAGGTCTGCTTGCGCCCCGTGTTGCGTTTCAGCCGTTGGGGAAGGTGTATGTGGCATTTCTATCGGTGGCGTTTCCACAAGCGCATCAACTTTGGCTAATATCCGTTTACCCATAGTTACACCACCTTTTTTCCCAGCCTCAGACCGTTTTACCCGTATTGATTCCATCTTGACCATATCAGCGTTGTACAAAGCCCCATCATTCCTTACAGACAATAATTCAGCGTTAATCAATGATTCTATCAGCTCCTTTGTTCCACTTCCGTAAAGGGCTTCTAATTCATCAACCGTGTACGCACCGCCAATAGGTTTCAGCATAACCCCACGCTCTATACTCACCCACATACAGCAAAGCATATCCAGCCACAAGCCCTTACAAGCAAATGACAACCTCATAGCCGCATTGTTGGATAACCAAGCGGTGGCATCGAAAGGCATAGGCGGTATAATTTTTTTATTAGCCATATTATGAGCTGTTATAAGTGGGGGATTGCTCCCCCACGATATAGTATTTAGATTTCAAGAATAGCAATATCTGGGGCAATGGCACGAATACCGTCCAACACCTCATCAATACACTTATCTCTGTAGTCCTCTGCCAGTTCGTTAGCACCGGGCGAAACAAGTTGCAACAACACATCACCATTAGAAAGATAGTGGTCGAACTCAACTTCAATAGGTGTTTTTGCAGTTCCCTTGAAAATGGAGATGTTAATCGTGAAACTCTTGGGCAAATTACTTTCTACTTGTGAACGGTACACCTCAGCCATAGAGCCGGATGGGTCACGCTGTTTCTGAATTTCAGTCTTGGCGTTAGCCGTAAAGTTCTTTAACACCGAAACGAGCTTCATACAATCCTCTTTTTGCATAAATACGCCACGATTCAAACGCAGGAACTGCCCCAGTTTAGCAGGAATCCAGCCACATTCTCCGTTATTGATACCAAACTTTGAAAAGACTTCCGATAATTCCACCGTACCTACAAAGGTGTTTTTAGTGTAATAATCATCCTCATTCACGGTAAGCGTGATACTCATTTTCTCACGGTTTACCTTAACATTCGCACGCTTTTGGTCGATGGTGTCAATACGCTTTTCCAACCAATCTAACGGAGTTCTGATAACACCTGATACAGAAATACTTTCCGGTTGCTTAATGGGCAATTCGTCCAATGCTTTAGGAGCATTACCAATTCTGTACACTACTTCGATAGGTTTTTCACCCTTGTACTCACCGATGTTTACGGTTAATCCTTTTTCTTGATTTTCCATTTTACTAAAATTTAATGTGTTAATAATCAATCATTCGTGCCCGTTCTATCCGTTCTAATGGCACGGAATACGTTACGTTGTCTTTCTTCTTGCGTCATGGCACGTTGCTCCAGCAAATAACCCTCCGGGGTGTAGAATCCAACCATGCCCTCATCTTCATCTACAAACTTGAAGCAATCACCTTTTACATAATCGCCTCCGGCTTTCAACTCATCACGAACCTTTCCAATTCTCTCATCCAAAGGCTTAATTTTGGACTTGTATTCAGCTCTGATTCCAGCCAACTCATCTTCCAAATCAGCTTTTTGAATTGCTACGTTTGCAAGTTCAGCACGTCTTTCGTTAATCTGTTGCGTGTCAAATTTGCGTGTGTAGCTACGTTCTACAATTTGGTCGCAGCTATCACGTAGAATCTGTTCCCTTTGTTCCACCGGGGTATCGGCTAACATGATGTCTTTCATTTCACTTTATTTTTTAGTTGATAATATGTTTGATAAACACACTTTTATTTCAAACGATTTCCTACGGTAAAGTTGAATTTCAAATATTCAGCCCAAAGTTCAATGAATTGCTGCCCAAAATACTTAGCCTTTTCTTCCGTTTCTTGGCACAAGCGGAACCCAATGCCCGCATCCGCAGACGAGGAACGATAAAGCGCAGCCAGACAACCGAAACCCGCAAACGCACCAAGATCCGCATTAGCAGACACAAGGGCACCTCTTTGTTCGGGATTCATATCCTCAACCTCTTTCTTAGTCCATAAGGCAAACCACGGATACCAATACACTTTGCTTCCCTCTCCATCTGGCTTTGGTTGGAAATTTCTACCCCACAAAGCCCGGCTAATAGTTTCCAACTTCATAAGGGCTATGATATGATTGGGCAAATTATTAGGGTCTTCAAAAATAGGCTCACCAAGTGCCTTACAAGCATCCTCATACGTGCGAATTGTCTTGTAATCGTCCAGTGTAGGTTTTACCATTTCTTCCTTGCAGAACAAAGCCGCCAATATTTTCTTTGCTTCTCCACTTTCCGCTTCACGAAATGCAGCCGCTACTTCTTTCTCTGTAATTTCAAATGTTCTCATCTTTCAATGTTTTTAATTTGTTGATAATCTTTTTTGTTAATCTTATTGCGTTATCCACTCTCGTACTTTGTCCGGGTGGAATATTTGCTATCAAAATGGGCACTAAGCGTATCAGCTCAGATACCACGCTGTTAGGTATTCTTTTCATGGCTTCTCCAATATTTATCCGGGTCGGGAATATCCACATTCAGAAACTCTTTGGCGTACTCCCTCAGTTTTTCGCAATAGGTGGAGAATGTCACCGTGTCCATAGCGGCTGTAGAACACGGGAACTCTATAATCTCCCCCGTGTGCTTATTTACCACTTTGTCAGCCGTCATTTGAGCCTTAAAAAACTCATGCACTTGTTCTACTGAAACGAACTCCCAACCAGCTTCCAAAAGAGCGTCTAAAAGGATAGGGTAAATACACCCGAACAACCACCCGTTTTGGTCTAAAGAACGTGGCTTTCTGACTTTCTTAACCTCTATCCTATAGATACCATCCAAAGCGTTACGCATCCATTCGTATAGAGGCTTCAAATCAAATAACCCGTTTCTCTTTTCTACTTGGAGTTTAGCCATATCCTTATATTCTGTCTAAATCAATCGTTAAACCCAGCTTTGCCGCATAAACCACTTTCCCCGTATGCCTTTCCACTTCCGATATGAAATAAGGCTCATCGCTATTATTCTCGGAAAGGTGTAAAAGCACGATTTCCGAAACATGGGATAAGTCGTTTGCTTCCAAAAACCCCTTGCACGTAGTAAGCTCCATGTGTGAGGTAAGCAGACGTTCACGCTGTGAGGGCAACGTGCGCCCGGTTGTAATCGCCTCGATGAGCTTCTTATCAGAGTAATTGCACTCTATCAGCACATGGTTAAGCCCCTTGAACTGATATTCGCACATACAGCTATCGGTAAGAAATACCATCTTTCCCATATCGGGGTGGTCTATCAGATAGCCGACACATGGCACATCATGGCAAGCAGGAAAAGGAAGTACCTTAAAATTACCCATCTTATAGCCTTTGCCCTCTTTAACCACCAAAGAACGGGAATCCCAAACGCCCTTTGCAGTCCATACCTCCCGTAATGCCAACGTGTGAAATCCACTATCCACCATTGCCTTAATATATTTGGCGTGGTCGTTGTGGGCGTGCGTTACCACACACCCTACAACCTTTCTCAGATTGAAATCCAACGCTTTCTTGACTTCTTGGAAACGGATTCCAGCCTCTATAATCAGAGCTTCATTACCGTTATCCAAAATGTAACAGTTGCCACTACTACTTGAACCAAGAACTATCAGTTTCATACGCTATCAATATCCGGGGTCAATAGTTTCCGCTTGTTGCTCGCTTGACACGCTTTCAAAGCTCACATCTTCCGCATCAATCAACTGTTTGTTTGCGTAATTGTCGGTCAATATTTCACGCTGTGAAGTTTCGTCACCCTCGTAGTCATTGGTGATGGCATTTTGCATTTCTACGGACAAATAGCCGTATTTACTCAGTAAATTACGGATAACGGTTTTTTGTGCCATTCCGTGAAAGTTACCCATCCAACCAACCTTGTTGCTATCGGGAGAAACGGGCAAATTAGCCAAATTCAGCAACTTTTCAACCGTTACATCCTTATCGCTTGTGATGGCTTTACTGTATCGCTTTGCATGGTTTGCCATTTGCTCCACTGTCATGTACAAAGTCTTGCTAAAGCCGTTCATAAGTTCAAAGTAACAGAAATAGCCTATCACCTTATCGCTTTTCCTTTCACCGTCAAAGGCTATTTCCCCGGTCAGTTTGTTTACCTTGCGCAACTCACCATCATACACCACATCCGCATTGATGGTACGGTATTGTCCCGTGCGCATGGCAAGCTGAATATAACCCTTATAGCCCATTTGAAAAGTCGGCTCATACACTTTAATCCAGTTGCCCTTTTCATCCTTTTTGGAGTTTTTGAACGGGATAATGAAAGCATAGCCCAAAGCCTTGTTTATTGGCAAATGTAACGTGGCAGCTTTGAGTGCTTCCATTACCACCTGTTTAGGATTACAGAGTTGCAGATTGCTATCTCCGTTGTATAGGTCAATTACAGAGGCTACGAATGTTGCCGAATTTTTACCAAGCGCATTTTTGAATTGTTCTTGTACGCTTTCGGCATTCATCATGCTTTTAAGAATATCTACAGGCTTTCTTTGAGTAGCTACCTGCCCACCATTTGCAGCCTGTTGTATGGTTGTAGTCGCTTGCTGTGTCATAATCGCAATTATTTAATGGTTAGTTCTTTGTCCGTAGTTACCACCAGCCGGATAATCTGACTGAGTGATGGGATTATTTGATTCACGCTTTCCGCATTATCAACGAAAATCGGTGCAGATACCCCCTTTGCCGTGCAAATGGCATTGATTATATCTATTCCGGCATTGATTTGTCCGGCATTGTTCACGTCAAGGAAAGGTGTACCGTTCACGGTGCATACACACGTCAGTTTTTCGCCTCCGTTCAGTTGTTCGTTCACAAAGGAGAATGATACATATCTGAACATTCCGTTAATGCGTTTCAACAGCTCCGCATCCTTATCCTTTTGGAATTGGAGTGCCGTAAACTCCCATTTTTCAAGGTCTGCCAACTTTTGATTGTTGGCAATGCGCTTTTCTTCCAAAGAAGCGATTTCCTTTTCAGCCCTGCCGATTTGTTCACGGTTTGCCAAACGCTTGTATAAGCCTTGCACGGCTTCATTCAAAGTTCTTTTCTCCGATTGCAGTTCCGACACGTCCACAATCTTTGCATCCACTTTGAGCTGATTTTCAAGTTCGACAATCTCGTTCTTGATGTCAATGCAAGTTCGGTCGGATGCTATCATTGCTTCCACGTTTTGCGCCTCGGGGATAGAAGCCTTTGCTTGTTGAATATCGGCATTGATACGCTCTATCTTTTGTTCCAGCTCCTCGATTTCGGCATTGGTACGGTCTTTAAGCCCTTGCATTTCTTCAAGCCGTTGCTTTTTAGCCATGCCAGCCTCTTTATTCGCTTTCAGACGTGCCGCCTTATTAGCGTTAAAGTTGGCTTGCATTTCACGCTGCTTGGCTTCTATATCCTCAATTTCCAAAGGACGTTTGCAAGTGGGGCAAATAAATTCACCCTCATTATAGGTAAGTTCCTCCTTGCTGATAAATGAAAATTCACCACGCAATGCGGACAATTTGGTATTAAGCTTTTCTATCTCAATATCCATATCCGCAACCGATTGCCTTTTTCTGTCTAAAGAGGCTTTTTCAGTACGCAACGAATATTCCAATTCGTTCAGCTTCAAAGATGCCTCATTGCACCCTTTGTTAGCTTCTGTAGCGATTTCATTCATTCTACTATTGAGTTGTAGGCGTTTTTCACCTATTTGCTTTTGGATAAAAGCCTTACGTTGATATTCCTGCTCATTCAGCTTTGATTTGTCGGCAATTTGTTCCTCTATCTGCTGAATACGGGCATTTTTATCCTCAATCTCACTATCAATGGCTACCCAATCCTCTTCCTCCGGCATAAGTTTACGAGCCGTTTCTATCTGAGAGGGAATAACTGACAATTCATCTTTGCAAGCCTTTTTCTTGGCGGCTACCTCTTTGGCGTATTGGGCGATGCTCCTGCCGGACAACTGAGCCAGCAACTCCAAATATTCGGGCTTGGTCTGCGCTACGTCTTGGTCGGTAAGCGTTCCTACCATATCCAAAAGGATTTCTTTTTGCGCTTCCGGCTTCATTGATGTAAAGTAGAAAGGGTTGGTTATCATTCGGAAAACATCTTCCGGGATGATGGCAGCTACTTCACTATCATACTCCTTTTTGGTAGCCAACTTAACACCGTTCAAATAGAACTCTGTTGCATGATTCTTTAGGCTTTCTTCCGTAGTTCCACGTGGCTTGACCCAGTTTTCCACATAGCAGCGTTGCAGTGTTACCGTCTTGCCATCCACTGATAGTACACCAGTAACGGAGTGTTCAAGGTGCAAAATAGGCTTGCCGTCCGAATCCAACGTTTTAATGTTGAAATTACTATCCGACCGTCCCGTACTGTCTTTTCCAAAAAGAAGCCAAAGGAATGAATCGAACACAGTTGTTTTGCCCGTACCATTTTCTCCAGCAACCAGCGTTTCCGCATCGGAGAAACCGATATTTAGGCTTCTGATTCCCTTAAAATTCACAAGGGATAATGATTTTAATTTGATTGTTCGCATATCACTTATTAATTATAGAGTTGATTTTCTCTGATTTATCCACTGCCATAAGTTCGGCACGTGAATACAATACTTTGGAATGTATAGAGCTACCGCCACGGATAGTAGAAACTCTGCCGTCTTTTTGCCAGCGTTTCACCCGGCACTCTTGAAACAATCTGTATGCTTCACGTTGTGAAATGAGGTCTTTTGCCGGGATAGTCTGTTTTACATAGTTGGCAGCACCCAAAGAAGCCATTTCCATACAGAGATTCTTTAACTCGTATAGTTCCATCTGAATTGCCATAAGTCAGTCCTTTTTGTAGCGGTTCTTAAAATATTCTCTAACACTTACTATCCCATACTCATTGTCGGTATAGAAAACCCATGCCAGCCAAAAACAAGCCATAGCGGTAAAGAAGTGAAATGAGGCATTACAGAACAATGCCCCAGCAAGGGCAATAATGCCAAGAAGTAGCGTAACGCCACATTGGATAAGGTTTGCTAAAGTTTCTCCTTTCATCGGTGTTGCATTTGTTATTTGAAAAGATTGTTAGTCATAGCATACCGCATAAATTCAGCCATTGAATGTACTCCAACCTTTCGGAAACTGTTTTTTCTATGGTTGTTCACGGTATTTAAAGAGATAAACAGCTTTTCGGCTATTTCTGAATCGTTTTTCCCATCATAGAGCATTCGCATAACTTCTATTTGCCTATCGGACAACTTAGAGTTGAATTTAGGAGCGCAAATAACTTTATCATGTTTGCATTCTCCACGTAATGGACAACCTACAAACTCAAAATTAAAGTTCCAATTCTCATCTACATCAATCATGTTGTCATACAGACCGAAGTTGCATTTAATGAATCTACGCACCGCTATGAAATCCCGATACCTCTTGTTGTTTGAATTTTTAGAGTATATATCCATAAGCGCATCGTATGCTTCGGGATAAAACTCCCTCAGTATAGCCAAGAAAGCTTGGATAAAGTCGGTATCAGTTTCTTTCAACTGCCTTTCGGCTTCTCCGATAGGGCGCATAGTAACTTCACCCTCCGGGGTTGTGTAGAACTCTATAGCTTTCATTCTGTAACAGGAAATAAAATATCGGCTGGAACGCCCAGTTTATCACTAATCATCTTTTGTTTGAGGGCATCCGGCTTTTGTACGCCATGAATCCACATTCGTACCGTCTTGGTACTACACATACACAGAGCCGCTATTTCCTCCACAAACTCAGTTTTTGGAGCTTTTACAGCACTCCTTTCAGGCAATCCTTTGTAAATCTGAATAAAAGACTGATAGTCTTTTTGGGTTACTTTTTTCATTTTCTCTAATTTATATGTTCTACAAACACGCTTTTTGGCTATATTTGTAATGTCATTTATTTAATTACGCAACAAATATAGGCTATATATCCGAATATAACAAAACTTTTGGATATATTTTCTATTAAAAATATTCTATTTATATGCAACGATTTGATTTAAAGAGGTTTAGGCTTGATAGAAAACTTACTCAAAAGGAGTTGGCAGAGATATTAATGTGTAAACAAAACTATATTTCAAATATAGAAAACGGAATAAAACCTATTTCAAAAGAGAAATTGGATATATTGCAGTCTGAATTCGGTGATATTTCAAAATATTATTCGGATATATCACCAAAACAAAATACGGTATTAAAAGAAGTCACTCCCGAAGATTTCATGTTTGCTGGTGCTGACGCTTTTTCAAGACAAGTCGTAAAGATGATGAATGACAAGCTGATTGCACCTTATGGAATGTTAGTAGAAAAAGATAAGGAAATAGAACGGTTGAATAGATTGATAGGCAGATTGCAAAACGAAATAGAGGAACTTAAAAAGGGAAGTGCCCAAACGGAGAATCCTGCCGAATGTGCCAATGCCGTATAGTGTTTGGTTTAAAGCAAAGGAAGTATTGATATGGAAAAGTATTATAGAATGGTTATAGACCTCTACAAAGAAGTCCTTTTAATTAACCGGGTAAACCCTGATAGGGTATTAGATGCGCAAAGGGAAATATCCAACGCTATTACTACGGCTATAATAACCAATGAGCCTACAGGTGAATTGGAGTTGCTAAAATCCGATATAGAGAACTTGAAGAGCCATATATCGCAATGAATACCGTCATAAGCAAGCAAATAATGGAAAGGTTCTATAGTGCGCTGGATGCCATTATAGCCATGAAGAAAATAAGAGGAGTAAATACATACTGTAGGCTCAACAACATAGATAGAAGAAATTTTATTGCGCAAAGAAAAGACTTGGAGCGTGGATGGTTTCAATTATCTTGGTTGTATCCTATGGTTAAGGAGTATGGAGTAAGTGCCAAATGGCTGCTTACTGGATTTGGAAGAATGTTTGAAGAACAAAAATAGCCCCATGCAAACATTATTAGTCTGCATGGGGCTATTTCTTACAAATATTCCATATCACAAATTAGCAAGCCATTTCTTGCCAGATTTTGTTCTTAGCCAAATCATAAATGCACCCGTCACAACTATTCCAACGGTAAAGATAGCTCCTAACATTTCCATATCTATTATTTTAAAATTGTATTTCCTACTTTAGCAAGCATTATAGTCCAAACACTCCCTGCTGTCAAAACATACCAGTTTATACCAGCTTCCACATTGGCATATATCGGAGTTATTCCACCAAGAACCAAACCCGCAAATGTGAGTTGCGCCAAGTTAAAAAAGAATCCAGCAAGTTTTTCACGCCTCACTTTATCTTTCTCCTTGACTTCTTTCTTAGCTTCTTGTTGTACGCTCCAATTACCCATATAAACTACTATTTTCTACAAAGGTACAAAATCCCCGCTTATTTGGAAACAAAAACCTATATATTTTTGATACGTCATTATAAATATAACACTGCAAGACTATTTTTATAACAAATAATACACTATATTTGCTGCTGAATTAAAATATCACTAAATAGCATTGGCTATTGTTGTAGGGATTAAGAAAACGACCAAATTTCAGAAACAGCCCTCAGACAATTTGCTAATGCCTGCGCTTTGCGTGGGCATTACTCTTGTATGGGCTGTTAGGTGCTTGGTCGTACCTCTTAATCCTCGGAGTAATCCCACGCTTTCGTGTGTATTACAGTAGCTTGCTAAGTACAACCGTTAAATACACACTTATGAAAACTTTGCTAATGCTTTGCCTGATAGCTTTGATAACAGGAAATTCCTTTGCTCAAAACACGTATAGTGAAATTGGGGCTAAAACTGAATACATAACAGAGGTTAAGGGTTCAAAAGATTATTTGTTTTTAAATGCCCAACAGTGGGCGAGTACTAACACCACAGAGTGGGATTCGTCTATTGACACAAGCGATAAAGAAAGCGGGACAACCATTCTAAAAGTATCTTCATACCTATCTAAAAAAAATGGAGTAAACAGCTACTCTAAAATCAGAGTTAACATGAATGTGAAAATTGATTGTCGGGAAAACAAATACCGCATTATATTCTCAAACTTCACATCAAGTGTACAGCCTGATAGAAATGTCGAAACTGAATATCTTCCCACAAGTTCTTTAGAAAGTATGATTGAAGAGTTAGAGATGATTACCAAATTATCTGAATATGATTTTAAAAAAGAAACTTCATGGGGTTATGATAACATCATAAGCGTACGAGAAAAATACATTAGCCAAAATAAAGAGTACAAAGAAAAGATACTGACATTTGACAGTAATTCAAAAAAGGGGAAAAAAGAAATTAAATACCGGGAGAAGTGGATAAAAGAAAATGAGATTATTATTTCTTATTTAGATTACATCCTAAAAGGATTTGGTGATAAAGTCACTGAAATAAATAGTTCCATCAACAAGGTAATGAATGTAAGTGATGATTTTTGATACATAGAGGCGGTGCAATCAGCATCGCCTTTTTTTGTTCTTCCCCCACACCCCTATTTCATATATTTACTCTTAATTAACTATATAATATTATATATTAGTATATATTATCCCTTATAACTTGCATAAAATTTTGCCTAAGCAAAAATAGGCTTGTAAATCACTGAACTATAACAGCTTACAAATTTTGCTTAGGCAAACGCAAAAAGGCTATATTTTTGCTTAGGCAAAATAACGCTTATAACACACTGTATTTCAATCATTTGCAAATTTTGCTTAGGCAAAACACTATTTTTAGGCTTAAAAACAACTATTTATTTGATTATCAGAATATTATAATTTTTGCTTAGGCAAAATCATTTTGCTTAGGCAATTTGCTTAGGCAAAATTTGCAACTATCTGATTATCAGAGATAATACAGATTTAGAGGATAGATAAACACCTATTAAAATTTTGCCTAAGCAAAAATAGGCTTGTAAATCACTGAACTATAACAGCTTACAAATTTTGCTTAGGCAAAACACGCTTATTTTTGGGTATATACTTCTTTTCTGTTACATCATCCAAAGATAGCTTGACATAATCCAATACCTTACGGTTGGCAGCATCTATGCTGTCCCACGATTTCGCAATATAAATATCCGTCACTCTCATATTTTCGTCCACGTGGTTAAGAGCTGTGTGAACGGTGTATTTATCTACTCCGGCTTCATTGCTTGCAATGGTTGCCCATGTATGGCGGGCTGCGTAAAACTCCAAATCATCTATTCCCAAATCATCACCAATCTTTTTCAAACCCTTGTTAATTGCAGCCGTAAAGCTATCCACGCTTGAATACAGCTTGTAGAAATTAAAGACCCTTTGCCCGGTATGGTCTTTATATTTTTTCATAAGGGCTTTTAGTTCCGGCTCTATCCTCACAGATATTTCCGCTTTGTCGGCTCTCCGATTCTTTGTTTTTGTCCGTTGGTATGTAATTCGTCCTTTCTTCAAATCCGTACAAGTGTACAAATCTACCGCATTCATTCCGATTAGGCAGAAACTCAAAAGAAAGACATCCTTTGCGAGATTGTACCTGTTTGTCCCCGGTTGCATAATCAAAGAATAAGGCAGCTCCGAAAATTTACGAAGTAAATCCGTAGAAATAGCCCTTTTTCTTGTAACTGGAACTTTTGGAATTTCCACCCTCTTAAAAGGAGAATAGGGAATGCGTATCAGCCCGGCATCCTCATCGTTAAACTCTTTCTTTGCTCGGTTGTGTATGGCTCTTAGCTGGGATATATATAGGCTCTGTGCCCTTTCTCCGTGATTGGCTTCGGGTTTGGAACGTGCCGGATTCTCTTTTATCCACTTTATCCAATCATTGATAAACTTAACCGTGATTTCTTTTATGCTCACGCTATCCCTGCCAACAAAGCGTACAAGGTTGTTAATAGCTACTTGGTAAGAAAGCGCATTGCCTGTATGCCCGGTTTCCTTTAAGTGCAATATGTATTGACGGGCATAAGCCACTATATCCAAATCGAAGTGTTCCCCATTGTCGTTAGTGATTGCATCTACCACCTGCTCAACGGTCATGGATTTAAGCCGTTCCCCCATGCGGTCACAAATGGAACGGTATTTCTTTATCATATCATCGGTGGCATCTATGTACTTTTGGTTTTTCAATTTGAAAGTCGTGCGTGTCAAATCATCCTTTGTCACGTAGTAAGTGGTCGGGATGTACTTTTTCCTCTTTTGGTGTATAACCCTTATCTTTATATTATATGTGCCGTCAGCCCTTTTTTGGTGAGCGTACACCTCTGCTTTGAATGTAGCCATAATCTTTGTAGAACTATAGTAGAACTTTTATCCGCAAATATACCTATTTTTTGCTGTAAATGCTGTAAAAAAAGAAGTCCACCCCGTAATGGAATGGACTTGAAAAGTAGCTCCGAGGGGAATCGAACCCCTATCTAAAATTTAGGAAATTCTTGTTCTATCCGTTGAACTACAGAGCCTTATGTAATAATTATCGTTATAACTTCCTTTTCTTATTTACTATAAATCTAAATTTTACTACCTTTGCCATTGTTTGGAAGAACATACGTTTAGGAAACTTCTATTCTATCCGTTGAACTACAGGACCTCCAGCAAAATCTGATTTGTGGTTGCAAAGATAAGGCATTCTTCCGATTTAACAAGGCGGAACGAATATTTTATCAAGAAGATTATGAATCCAATTGTTAGATAGTGGTTGGCAAATACGCCTATTTTTCCCACTTTCTTCTATCATATAGATACAGATTACCTCTAAAAGATTTTGCTAATTCACATAACTTTGCGACATTTGCAAGTGCATCTCTGAAAATGCACAGTTTAAGGTATGTTCCAATTTCATAGGAACATTACCTAAAAAAGATCCTATAAATTAATCATAGTAATACAGAATTATGGCAAACGACATGATGGTAAAAGAACTGGATCAAGTGGTAGTCCGCTTCTCCGGTGACTCCGGCGACGGTATGCAGCTCGCCGGCAACATCTTCTCAACAGTATCGGCTACGGTGGGAAACGACATCAGTACCTTCCCCGACTATCCGGCAGACATCCGTGCCCCGCAAGGTTCTCTGACCGGCGTATCGGGCTTTCAGGTACACATCGGCGCCGGCAAGGTATTCACCCCGGGCGACCAGTGCGACGTACTGGTGGCAATGAATGCCGCCGCGTTGAAAACACAATATAAGTTTGCTAAATCTACCGCGTGCATCATCATCGACACGGACTGCTTCCAGGCTTCCGACCTCCAGAAAGCTGCTTTCAAAACCGACAATCCCATCGAGGAAATGGGCATCAAGCAGGACGTCATCGCAGCTCCCATCTCGCAGATGGTGAAAGACTGCCTTGCCGATACGGGCATGGATAACAAATCGATGCTGAAATGCCGCAACATGTTCGCTCTCGGTTTGGTGTGCTGGCTGTTCAATCGCGACCTGAAAATCGCCGAAGACTTCCTGAAAGAGAAATTCGCCCGCAAACCGGGCATAGCGGAAGCCAACATCAAAGTGATACATGCCGGATACGACTACGGACATAATACACACGCCTCCGTGGCACATACCTATAAGATAGAGAGCAAGACCAAGACTCCCGGTCTCTACATGGACATCATGGGTAACAAGGCTACAGCCTACGGTTTCATTGCCGCTGCCGAGAAAGCCGGACTGAAACTGTTCTTGGGTTCTTACCCTATCACTCCCGCTACCGACGTATTGCACGAACTTGCCAAACATAAATCACTGGGTGTAGTCACCGTACAGTGCGAAGACGAAATTTCCGGCTGTGCCACTGCTGTAGGCGCTTCTTTTGGCGGCGCACTGGCCATTACCACGACTTCCGGTCCGGGTATCTGCCTGAAATCAGAAGCTATGAACCTGGCAGTCATCACCGAGCTGCCGTTAGTAGTGCTCGACGTACAGCGTGGTGGTCCGTCTACCGGTCTGCCCACCAAGTCGGAACAAACCGACCTGTTGCAAGTTCTCTTCGGACGTAATGGCGAAAGCCCCATGCCGGTGATTGCAGCTACATCGCCCACCAACTGCTTCGATGCAGCCTACGCAGCATGTAAGATGGCATTGGAACACATGACCCCGGTAGTGCTGCTCACAGATGCTTTCGTGGCCAACGGCTCCGGTGCATGGCGTCTGCCCGATCTGGATAGCTATCCCGACATCAAACCGCAGTACGTAACTCCGGAAATGAAAGACAATTATACCCCCTATAAGCGTAATCCGGAAAACCAGGCACGTTACTGGGCCATCCCGGGACAGGAAGGATATACTCACATCCTCGGCGGTCTGGAAAAGGACAGCAACACAGGCTCCATCTCCACCGATCCCGAAAACCATGACTTGATGTGCCGTCTGCGTGCAGAGAAGGTAGAACGAATCACTGTTCCCGATGTAGAAGTGCAAGGTTGTGCAGACGATGCAGACCTGCTGATTGTCGGTTTCGGAGGAACATACGGACACTTGTATTCTGCAATGGATGAGCTGAACAAAGCTGGAAAGAAAACTGCTTTGGCACACTTCTCCTACATCAACCCGCTGCCGAAGAATACAGCCGAAGTACTGAAGAGATATAAGAAAGTGGTAGTTGCCGAACAGAACTTAGGACAGTTTGCCGGATATCTCCGCATGAAAGTGGACAATTTCGCACCCTACCAATTCAATGAAGTAAAAGGACAGCCGTTCGTGGTGAGCGAACTGGTGGAAGCCTTCAGTAAAATAATGGAAAACTAAAAGGTGAAAATTGAAAATAAAGAGGGATGAATAAAGACTTCCACTCTGTAATTTTCAGTCTTCCAACTTCAATCTTCCACTTTAAAAAAAGAATATTATGAACGAATATACAGCAAAAGACTTCAAAAAAGGACAGCCACGTTGGTGTCCGGGTTGCGGTGACCACTTCTTCCTGAACTCACTGCACAAAGCATTGGCAGAAATCAGTGTTAAGCCTTGGGAAACTGCCGTCATCTCAGGTATCGGCTGCTCCAGCCGCTTGCCCTACTACATGAATACCTACGCGATGCAGACCATCCACGGACGTGCTGCCGCCATCTCTACCGGATGTAAGGTTGCCAATCCGGCACTGAGCGTATGGCAGGTATCCGGTGACGGTGACGGACTTGCCATCGGTGGTAACCACTTCATCCATGCCATCCGACGTAACATAGACATTAATATCCTGTTGCTGAACAACCGTATCTACGGTCTGACCAAAGGACAATATTCCCCAACCTCCCCCCGTGGATTCGTAAGCAAATCTTCCCCTTACGGTACAGTGGAAGATCCCTTCCGTCCTGCCGAACTCTGCTTTGGCGCCCGCGGTCGTTTCTTTGCCCGTTGCGTGGCTACGGACGGTCCCGGAACAGTGGAAATCCTGAAAGCAGCCGCCAAGCATAAAGGTGCCGCTGTATGCGAGATCCTGCAACACTGCGTCATCTTCAATGACGGTACGCATGAAGCTGTTTATACCAAGGACGGACGTGCCAAGAACGCCATCTATTTGGAACACGGCAAACCGATGCTCTTCGGCGAGAACAAAGAATTCGGACTGATGCAGGAAGGTTTCGGACTGAAAGTGGTGAAACTGGGAGAGAACGGTATCAGCGAAAAAGATATCCTCGTACATGATGCACACTGCATGGACAACACCCTGCAACTGAAGCTTGCCTTGATGGAAGGTCCTGACTTCCCGGTTGCCCTGGGTGTGATTCGCGACGTGGATGCCCCGACCTACAACGATGCCGTCGAAGAACAGATAGAAGAAGTATCGGCAAAGAAGAAGTACCACAACTTCAAGGAGTTACTGATGACGAACGACATCTGGGAAGTGAAATAAACCAACAACTTCCCCTGCTTAGGGAGGTGTATCAAAACTAATTTTCACCACAGATTACCCGGATTAGCACGGATTATCCTACTTGATAATCAAGCTTTTCAAAAGAGATCCGTGTCAATCTGAGTAATCTGTGGCGTGTTTTGATGCACCTCCTTCTTGTAAACAACCGCTACATCTGGAACAAACAACTGCCACAGCCGAAACTTTTCTCTCTTTTTTGTGCACACCATGTAACAATAATCCGCCTCACCTTGTCTACCTTGTAGAATGCGCATCGAAAACAGATTAAAAACAACTCAAGTTAAACTGACAGAAAACATGAAAAAGATTATAGCAATATGCCTGTTGCTCGTTGCAGTACAAACGACCTGGGCTATCGACGCCAAACAAGTGTTCAACGAATTTAAAGAGGCAAGAAACGCTGAATATGTTTCCATCCCACGTTTCCTGATGAGACTGGGACTGATGTTTGTGGACAAAGATGAAGAGGACACCGAAACAAGACGCCTGATAAACAGCATCCATTCGATGAAGGTACTCGATTTGGAAAGATGCAGTAACAGCGTGAAACAGAATTTCATGAAACGCATCAACGCTCTCAACGAAGACCAATACGAAACCCTGATACGCGTCAGCGATGGAGACGACAAGGTGAAGATACTGGTCAGAGAAGAGAAAGAGATCATCAAAGAGATGCTCATCGTATGCAGTGGTTCCGAGGACTGCGCACTCATACAGTTCAAAGGCAATTTTAAGGAGAGCGACATTGATGCACTGGTGAAACAAGCGGAAAACCAACGGAAAGAATGAATGCCGACGAATTCAGACAGGCATTTCTGCCCATGCATGCACGCCTATATCGAGCTGCATACGCCTTGTTGGAAAATGCCCAGGATGCCGAAGACATCGTGCAGGAAGCATATCTGAAGCTATGGAACAAGCGCAACGAACTGGATATCCGCTCCAATGCCGCCGCCTACTGCGTGGCAATCGTGCGTAACCTCTGCTTCAACCTGATGCAAACCAAACGTTACCAGTCGGAAGAACCGCTGCCCGAACACATCGACCTCGGCGGAACCGACAATCCGGAGCTACAACTGGAGAGACGTGACGAACAGGCGCAACTCAAAGCACTCATCGCCAGCCTGCCCCTACAACAACGCAAAGTGTTGTGGTTACGTGACGTCAACGAATGTTCGTTCGAAGAGATAGAACAAGCCACGGGGATGAACGCCATCAATATACGCGTAACCCTCTCCAGAGCACGCAAAAGAATCAAAGAACAATTCAACCGTATAATCGGAAAGGAATAAGATAATGAAGACAGAAAAAGCAAAAGAATTACTGGAACGCTACTATCGAGGCGAAACCACCCTGCCGGAAGAACGGGCACTGAAAAGCCTCTTCCAGCAAGACGACATACCGGAAGAGCTGAAAGCCGACCGCGAAACCTTTCTCTTTCTTTCCTCCTTGTCACAACAGGAAGCCACTCTGCCCGCAGGACTGGAAGAGCGCCTCTCGGACAGTATCCGCCAATGGGAAACGGACGACACGCAACAACCGCGCCTGACACTGCACAAGCCGAAAGCCCGCATCGTGAGATGGTATGCAGGTATAGCTGCCGCACTGCTCATAGCCGCCGGTGCCGGACTCTACGTACAGCAAGCCAACGACCAACCGCGCGACACCTTCGATAACCCGCAACTGGCGTATGCAGAAGCCGAACGTGCCCTGCAACTATTCGCTGCCACCCTGAACAAGGGACAAAGCCACGTGGCAAAGGCCGAAAGCCGCACGCAACGGATAAGGGAACAGTTGGAGAAATGCTGCAACGCCCTTACCGACACCCCCGAAACCATAAATAATAACATCAAAAAGAGAAACTGATTATGAAAAAAGTATTTATCACATGGATATTCGTCCTGCTGGCATGCGCAGGATTACACGCACAAGAGAGCTTCTTCGAGAAGTTTGCTGACCGCAAAGGCGTCACCTCCGTCTACATCTCCAAAAGGATGTTTGGCATGATGAAAAATATCGATAGCGGAAACATCAACCTTGCCAACGTAGCCGGCAAAATAAACAGCATGCAAATCCTCACATGCGAAAATAAATCCGTAGCAGACGAATTACGCAAGGAAACCGCCCACATCAAACCCGAAAACGGCTACGAAGAACTGATACGCGTCAGAGAAGAGGGCGAACGCGTCACCATCTACGTCAAAGAAGGAAGCAAGGAGAACGAATACGTGTTACTGATCGATGAGCAGGACGAATTCACCATCATCCTGCTCAACGGACAACTCACCCTGGAAGAGATTCAGGGAGTAATCAACGACTGACGGGCAAGCCTCACAACTTGCCCCCGTATGCCAAGTCGCCGGCATCGCCCAGACCGGGCACAATGTACGAACGCTCGTTCAGCACAGGGTCGATGGCGGCGCACCACAACGTGACATCGTCATCCGGAAACAGGCGTTGCAAATGCTCCACGCCCTGACGGCTAGCAATGACGCAAGCAATCATCAGCCGTGCCGGACGACCTTTCGTCAAGAAAGCCTTGTAGGCCAGCTCCATACTCTCACCCGTGGCAAGCATAGGGTCTACGATCATCAGCGTCTTCTGCGACAGGTCGGGAGCGGCGATATATTCAATGTGCACATCCAATGTGCGACATTCCTTATCCTTATAATAACGGTATGCCGAAACAAACGCATTCCCGGCACGGTCGAACACATTAAGAAATCCCTGATGCAGCGGCAATCCGGCACGGAACACGGTAGCCACTACCACGTCATCATCGGGCGTACGGGCTTGCGCCACACCCAACGGAGTCTGTACCTGCTTGACGGAGTACGCCAGCTCTTTACTCATCTCATACGCCATAATCTCTCCGATACGCTCTATGTTCCTGCGGAACCGGAGGCGATCGCCCTGCACCTGCACATCCCTTATTTCAGCCACATACTGATTGAGGACAGAGTCAGTCTCGGCAAAATTCACTATCTTCATTTTATCTGGTTATTATTTATCCCTCTGCGGGATGATTGGTTCACTTTCTCCTTAACCGGGACACATCAGAAATGGAAACTCCAGTCCGCCCTACCGACATTAATCATAAAATCATAATTATACGCAAAGTAAACAAATTCCCGTGCAATTTGCAACATTCAGTTTGCAGATATTGTTATTGAGTTATAAAAGAATTCCCATTAGGGAAAAATTTCTCTAATAGCACATCTCTTTAAAAAGAAAGTATTACTTTTGTAGGCGAAAGACAAGGGACTTACCGAAAATGAGCTGATTTACTGCAATCCGGCCCCTTGCCTCAAAGGTATTAAAGACATTTTTAAAGGAAAGAGATTAGTAAACCAAATACCAAAATTTTAATTCATTAAAAGAAATGGCAAATTTAGATTTAAGCAAGTACGGTATCAAAGACGTGAAGGAAATTCTTCACAACCCGTCTTATGATGTATTGTTCGCTGAAGAAACCAAAGCTGATCTGGAAGGTTATGAAAAAGGTCAAGTAACCGAACTGGGTACAGTAAACGTAATGACTGGTATCTACACAGGACGTTCTCCCAAAGATAAATTCTTCGTATTGAATGAAGCCAGCAAAGACACTGTATGGTGGACTTCTGACGAGTATAAGAACGACAACAAGCCTTGCTCGGAAGAAGCTTGGGCTGACTTGAAAGCTAAAGCAGTAAACGAATTGAGCGGCAAGCGTCTGTTCGTTATCGATACATTCTGCGGTGCCAATGAAGCTACCCGCCTGAAAGTACGTTTCATCATGGAAGTAGCTTGGCAAGCACACTTCGTAACCAACATGTTCATCCGCCCCACTGCTGAAGAACTGGCTAACTACGGAGAACCCGATTTCGTATCATTCAACGCTGCTAAAGCTAAGGTTGACAACTACAAAGAACTGGGCTTGAACTCTGAGACAGCTACTGTATTCAACCTGAAGACCAAAGAACAGGTTATCCTGAACACTTGGTATGGCGGGGAAATGAAAAAAGGTATCTTCTCTATCATGAACTACCTGAACCCGCTCCGCGGCATCGCTTCTATGCACTGCTCTGCCAATACAAACATGGAAGGTACAGATTCTGCTATCTTCTTCGGTCTGTCCGGTACAGGTAAGACTACGCTCTCTACCGACCCGAAACGTCTGCTGATCGGTGACGACGAACACGGATGGGACGACGAAGGCGTATTCAACTACGAAGGCGGTTGCTATGCCAAGGTTATCAACCTGGACAAAGAAAGCGAACCCGATATCTACAACGCCATCAAGCGCGACGCCCTGCTGGAAAACGTTACTGTTGACGCAGAAGGCAAGATCGACTTCGCAGACAAGAGCGTAACAGAAAACACTCGTGTTTCTTATCCTATCTATCATATCAACAACATCGTTAAGCCGTTGTCAAAAGGTCCTCACGCACATCAGGTAATCTTCCTGTCTGCTGACGCCTTCGGTGTATTGCCTCCGGTATCTATCCTGAACCCGGATCAGGCTCAATACTACTTCCTGTCAGGTTTCACTGCTAAGTTGGCTGGTACAGAACGTGGTATCACTGAACCGACTCCGACATTCTCTGCTTGCTTCGGTGCTGCTTTCTTGAGCTTGCATCCTACGAAATATGCAGAAGAGCTGGTTAAGAAGATGGAAAAAGTAGGTGCTAAGGCATACTTGGTTAACACTGGCTGGAACGGTACTGGCAAGCGTATCTCTATCCGCGACACTCGTGGTATCATCGACGCCATCCTCGACGGTTCTATCGACAAGGCTCCGACGAAGGTTATTCCTTTCTTCGACTTCGTAGTTCCGACAGAGTTGCCGGGTGTTGATCCGAAGATCCTCGACCCGCGCGACACTTACGAATGTGCTTGCAAGTGGGAAGAGAAAGCTAAAGACTTGGCTGGTCGCTTCATCAAGAACTTCGCTAAGTTCACTGGCAACGAAGCTGGTAAAGCACTGGTTGCTGCTGGTCCGAAGCTCTAATCTGAAACTGACAGATTTATCTAATATAAGAAAGGTGGTCTCCGAATGTGGAGATCACCTTTTGTTTTTAAAGTATATGTTTTTTCATAAGTAACCACCTCGCAATTATACTTTTTTTGTTAGCTTTGCAGAAATCAATATTAAATAAAGCAATATGAAGAATATCAAATTGATGTTGGCGGGCATCAGCCTGTTGCTGTTCTGCGGATGCGGTACGCAAATGCAGAAAGAGAATGAAACTACAAGTATAAAGGAAAACAAAGGAAACACAATCGTCGAAAACATGATGTCACGACGCAGCATCCGTAAGTACAAACCGCAGCCCGTAGGCCGAGACACCATGCAAGTAATCTTGAACTGCGGCATCAATGCCCCTAACGGACAGAACAAACAGTCGTGGGAGATACGCGTGGTGGACAATCCGGAATTTATCAACGGCATCACCGAAGTTTTCAAAAAGCAGAACCCCAAAGCAGCGGAAGATCCGAACTTCCGGAACATGTTCCGCAATGCCCCCACAGTAGTATTCATTGCCAACGACAAATCCTATGACATGTCGCAAATAGACTGCGGACTGCTGGGCGAGAACATGATTCTTGCCGCCTGGTCCATGGGGATAGGTTCTTGCTGTCTGGGCAGTTCGGCACGTTTCATGACATCCACTCCCGAAGCCGCCGAGTATCTGAAGAAACTGGACATCCCCGAAGGATATGAACTGCTGTACTGCATCGCCTTCGGTTATCCCGACGAAACACCGAAAGCCAAACCCAGAAACGCGGAGAAGATCAGATTCATCGACTAAAAAAGGCAAAAGGCTTGAGCAGCATAAACAGATAAGGGCAATTGCATAAACAGATAAGTGCAATTGCACAAACAGGTAAGTGGTAATTGCACAAACAGGTAAGTGGTAATTGCACAAACAGGTAAGTGGTAATTGCACAAACAAATAAATTCGACTGCATAAACATACAAGTTTATGCCATATAAACAAAATAAGGAGTGCTTCATTTATCACAAAGTACTCCTTATTATTTTATTATCGGATGATTATCGCTTCATACGCTATCATCGCATTATCTATCATTGCGCCACATCAGTTCTTGTTCGCACGTTTACGCTCTATTTCATCCAGGATGACCTTACGCATACGCATCGCCTTCGGCGTTACTTCCACATATTCATCCTCCTTGATGTACTCCAACGCCTCTTCCAAAGAGAACTGTACGGGCGGAATCAGACGAGCCTTATCGTCCGAACCGGAAGCACGCATGTTGGTCAGTTTCTTCGACTTCGTGACGTTGATTACCAGATCATTGTCGTGCGAATGCTCTCCCACTACCTGACCGGCATACACCTCTTCTTGCGGGAAGATGAAAAACTTACCGCGATCCTGCAACTTATCGATGGCGTAGGCAAATGCCGTACCCGTCTCCATAGCAATCATAGAACCGTTGGTGCGGCGTTCGATTTCTCCCTTATAAGGCTGATACTCCCGGAAGCGATGTGCCATGATGGCTTCACCTGCAGAAGCGGTCAGCACATTGGTACGCAGTCCGATGATACCACGCGAAGGCATATTAAATTCCAAGTTCACACGCTCGCCCGCACTCTCCATCTTCACCATTTCGCCCTTACGGCGGGTCACCATATCGATAATCTTGCTGGCATACTCTTCGGGCACGTTCACCGTCAACTCTTCAATCGGCTCGCACTTCACACCGTCAATCTCCTTGAAGATAACCTGCGGCTGACCTACCTGAAGCTCGTATCCTTCGCGACGCATCGTCTCAATCAATACCGAGAGATGAAGCACGCCACGGCCGGATACCACCCATTTTCCGTCTTCCATACTTTTTGCCACACGCAGTGCAAGGTTCTTGTCCAACTCCTTCATCAGGCGGTCGTGAATGTGACGCGAGGTCACAAACTTGCCTTCGCGCCCGAAGAACGGCGAGTCGTTGATGGTGAACAGCATGCTCATGGTCGGTTCGTCGATAGCGATAGGCGGCAGGGCTTCCGGATTCTCGAAGTCGCAGATCGTATCTCCGATTTCGAACCCTTCGATACCCACCAGCGCACAAATGTCACCGGAAGAAACTTCGGTAGTCTTCGTGCGTCCCAAGCCTTCGAATGTATGCAGTTCTTTGATTTTCGCCTTGACAATGCTTCCGTCACGCTTGGCAAGAGAAACATTCATGCCCTCCTTGAGCGTACCCCGATGTACACGACCCACGGCGATACGTCCGGTATAGGAGGAATAGTCCAACGAAGTCACCAACATCTGTGGCGTACCTTCCAGTTGTGTGGGTGCCGGTATGTTTTCGACGATGCAATCCAGCAAGGCGAAAATGTTGTCGGCAGGCGTTTTCCAGTCTGTACTCATCCAGTTGTTCTTTGCAGAACCGTAGATGACGGGAAAATCCAGTTGCTCTTCCGTAGCCTCAAGACTGAACATCAAGTCGAACACCATTTCATACACTTCTTCGGGACGGCAGTTCGGTTTGTCCACTTTGTTCACCACAACAATGGGTTTCAGTCCGATCTGCAACGCTTTCTGTAACACGAAACGCGTCTGCGGCATCGGTCCTTCGAAAGCGTCCACCAACAGGATGCATCCATCCGCCATGTTCAACACGCGTTCTACTTCTCCTCCGAAGTCGCTGTGTCCCGGAGTATCAATGATGTTGATTTTAGTTCCTTTGTAATTGATGGAAACGTTTTTGGAAAGAATCGTTATTCCTCGTTCGCGCTCCAAGTCGTTGTTATCCAGCATTAATTCACCTGTGCTCTGATTACTGCGGAAAAGGTTTCCTGCCAAGAGCATCTTATCAACGAGCGTCGTTTTCCCATGATCGACATGGGCAATGATTGCAATATTCCTAATATTTTGCATACAATACCTATTATTTGGCTGCAAAGATAGCGCAAAGCGAAAGCAGATGCAAATAAATTGGCAATTTGCTTGCTTTGCTTCCCGTTTTTCTTTTTATTTGTACGGTTATTCATGGTATTCATGGAATAGCCCGCTACTAAACATTATTAACTACATAAACAAGTATGAAAATGAAAAAGACACTCACTGTTTTATGCTGTCTCTACGCTCTTATTATCTGTTCATGCAGCAACGATGACGATTGGGATATGCCTGCCGATGCCATTACCTTAAACATGATGAATGAAGAGAATGGCAAGACTGTCTTAGGACAGTCCGACCTCTACATCAACGCTGCCAACAACTTCTACACCTCCCACTGCGGCATTACCGAAGCAAACGGGGGCAGCTACAACAAGCCGGCATTGTCTCAACTGACCCATGAAATTGCCGTAAAACCGGGAAAGCGTTATCAAGTATTCCCTTCTGCCCTGATTCATACTTTTCCTTCCGGCACATACGCTTTCCAACAGAACGAGGTGTTCTATAACCTTCGTGTGGAGAACTTCATCAAGAACGGTGATGAAATAACGGGAGCAGTCGTGACTTATGCCGAAACCTATCCCGAAGCCACCGGATTACCCCAGTGGGACGAGACCATTGGTACACTGAACAATCTGGGCGAAATCGTCTCCTACTCCTTCCCCAAAGGGAGCGAGATAGAATGGGAGGGACAAAGCTACTCGGACGACAGTGCTTTCGACATCACCATCCGAGGCAATGAACTGACGGTTACGCTGCTGAAGCCTGTAAACCAGGTAAGCGGCCCCTACGGATGGTTTTACATATATGTCCGCAACGGGCATACATTTACCCGCGTAATGGTGAAAGTAGGGTGTTGACGTGCCCGCCAACTTGCAATTCTACGCCAAAGCCATAAAAAAACATTGTAAATCATTGCTATATGAAAGATTATCCCTATCTTTGCAGCCGTTTTAAAGAACATTATATTATCAATATCAATTAAAAGTTATGTATTTAGACGCTGCTAAAAAGCAAGAGATCTTTGGCAAGTACGGAAAGTCTAACACTGATACTGGCTCAGCTGAGGCCCAGATAGCTTTGTTTTCATACCGTATTTCCCACCTGACTGAGCACATGAAGCTCAACAGAAAAGATTATAGTACTGAAAGAGCCTTGACCATGTTGGTAGGTAAACGCCGTTCGTTGCTGAACTACCTGAAAGACCGCGACATCGAAAGATATCGTGCCATCGTTAAAGAGCTCGGTCTGCGTAAGTAATTCCATACTTGCAGCAAAGAGACAAAAAAAGAGGGTGTATCGCTTCATTACGATACACCCTCTTTTCGTAGGAACACATTCCGTGAAAGTATGTCAAAACGCCTTTTTGGTCGTCACATAATTACGATTAACAAGAAAGATTTTGAAAAAGCTATCCTAATATATAGGATAAATATATCTAATATTAGGATAGCAATTAAATAAATTTCATCAGAAATATTAAACTCAATTTACGAGTATCATTTCACTATTAAAAATTGACAAATAAAAGTCTCAAAGGCATAAGAACAAATATACTTATCATCCTATATTCGAATGCCTAACTATAAACAAATACGGACATACAGGTTGTCCTTATCATTAAGGTTTTTCTATATACATATTTCCTGATTCACATTCGATATGCATATAATATCCATATTGCTGTAGTATATATATAATATATCGTTCTTCTGATAAAGTCAACTCCCCCTCACGTGGAGAAAACCATATATCATCGAAATAAGCAGAAAGCAGACCTTGAACTCCTTCATTTCCATATATTGAATCTATATTGAATTGAGGAGTAACCATATATCCTTTCAATTGCATAAATGACAAACTATCTACAGTCAGAGTATCCTTATATGAAAGACTAATAAAATCCTTGTAATGTAAAGAGGGGAAAAATTCATCCTCATCTACCCTCCTTAATATATATAATAAATTATTACTCTCTAAAACAATACAACAAGTAGAGTCACGCCATTTAATATTTATAGATATCATATCCGGTGAAGTAGTTCCATAATAATCAGAAAGTATAACTTCTTCCCTCCTATTAGCATGTAGCATACAGAAAAATACAAGTATTATTCCACCGCCAATTATTAAAAACAAAGGAAACTTATTCCAGTAATTCTTTTGGGATTTTTCTTGTTCCATACATAGTTCTTTTTGGATCACCAGTTTTTCTTCTAATCTTATTTTCTGTATTAACAGCACGTACATCCATAATCTTTATACCATTTTCTATCGTTTCACCAGTAGCATACTTTTTATCTAAGTCAAATGAATGTTGAAGTTCATGGCTTAGGCCTACTCTTGGACTCCTTTTTTCGCGATCCAAACTACCTCTTTTTTGATTGTAAGGATTATAAAAGATTTTACTACCTTGCGAAACTTTCTTTTTCATTTTATCACCATCATACTCAACCGAATTAAATTGTCCTTTCTTTGGCATCGTAATGTAATGCAAATTTCTACTTTCTTCCAATTCAGATATTATTTTAGCAACATCTGCATCGTCTTTTTTCAGCTGTTGCAAGTCTGCTTTCACTGTTTTCTGATATTTTGTATCACTTCCAAAAGCCATTCGAACATTATCAAATAAACCATTAGGATTGGGCGCTACAATAATCGTATCCCCGTTCACATCAATATTCCTTACCGGATTATTAGCGCCATACTGATACGTTGATAGCGACTGATATTTCTCTGCAAATCGGTCATTGGTATGGAATCTTCCCAGTGCCGCATCATAATGCCTTGCCCCGTAATCATACCAGTTCAAGCCTTTCTTATTGTCGTACTCCTTGCCATTGTACTTATAAGGCTGGACGGAACTACTTGAAGCAAACATCCCTCCGAACGGATAATAGTGATTCGTTTCCTCTACCGTCCCGCTCTGGTTGATGACCACACGGTTGTTTCCCTGATGATCCTGCAAGTAATAATGATACTTGTTGTCGTTCAGGGTGACATAACCTTCTTCCGTCAGCAACAACTTCTGGACACCATTCTCATAGATCACGTCTCCGCAATAGTCCGTGGTGGTGGTCGTACTGCCTATCTTGTGTACTGTACGCAACTTCGTGCCGTCAGCAGTATATGTATAGGCAATAGTACTTCCGTCACCAAATGTAACCTTGCTTGGCAAATTTAAGAAATTATATTGAATATCAGTGATATTCTTATTCAAATCTTTAGTTAAATTTCCATTGGCATCGTAGGCGTATTCGTTTGCCTGCTTTACGGCATCCTTGAACTCGAAACCGTTGTTGTAGGCGGAAGCGGTCACTGCATCGTCTACGCGGGTCAGTTGGTTCCCGCTCAAGGTGAAAGTGAGGTTGTCTATGAGGCCGTAGGACGAAGCGGCAGTCTGTCCGTAGCGTTGCAATGACCTGATGTTTCCGTTCTTGTCATATCCCGTCACGTTCTCGCTGAAGCGGTTGGCGTTGGTATTGATGGCGGCTGTCTCGCCGTATGTGGCGTTCAGCATGCGGTCCAGGCCGTCGTAAGTGAACTTGTAGCCGCGTACGGTACTTTCCGTTCCGGCTTTCCAGGTCATGCTGCTGATGTTGCCGTTGTACCTTGCAGTGCCGTTTCCGGTGTTATAGTACAGGTTCTGCGTAAACTTGTTGCCGCTGATTCCGGTCAGCCAGCTGCGGACATTGTATGTATAGGTCAGTTTGTTCGTGACACTGCCATGCAGGGACTTCGATTGCAGGCGGTTCAAGTCGTCATACATATAGTCGGCAAGGGTCACTATCATACCGTTCAGGATGTGTTTCACCTTGATGAGGCGGTCGCTATAGTCATAGATGTAGTTGTACTCTCTTGTCTTTGAGTTCTGTCCTGTGGCCGTATGGGTATATATTACGCTTTGGGGCTTGCCGGAAAATGTATAAGTAGTGGTGGTTCTGTCGTAGCCGCCAAGCAGGTTACTTTCGACGGTTTTCACTACACGCCCCCGGATGTCGTAATACAAAGTCGAGTACAGTTTGGTGCCGTTGCCCAGTACCGCAATCTCACAACCGGTCAGCAGACCCTTGGCATAGCCTAAAGTGTCTTTTACGAAGCAGCTGTCAGTAAAGCCGCCCGTACCCACGAAGCTATAGTCGTCGTAATGGTTCCGCACGTGTACCGTCGCATTGGAAGAAACGTTCTTTCCGGTACATTCTCCCTGTTGAACCAAGCGGTTCAGATTGTCATAAAGATAATAAGTCCACGTTGGTATATTCCGGGCACGCTGGTTTCCGTCCTGAGAGAAGATCAGGCGGTCGTAGGTGTCGTAGACGTATTCGATGTACTGTGTGCCGGGCAACTTTTTCCGTACACAACGGTTGAATCCGTCGTATTCATACTGATATGCATAAAGATTGAGTACATCAATACTGATATTGCCATTTATAGCCGGTGGCAATACATAACGCAGATTACCATAATTATCATAGACATAATAGGTATCAAGCGTTTCGCTGCCGTTCATCCTGCGTTCGAGTAAGGCACGGCCTATCTTGTCCATAAAGGTATAGGATGCATTCCCGTCCTCATCTGTTGTGCGGGTTACGTTCAGTGTGCCGTTGGCATAATCCCCTGAAGCCTCTAAAGCGCCTGCCGGAGTTATTTTATACCGGATACAGCGCAATTGCGCAGTCGTATCGTTGCCCATAAACTCTGTTGCAACGGGATGCCCGCTGTACCAGTCAGCTCCCGCCCCGTACTTTTTCAGGATCCGGTTCTGCGGAGAAGTCTCGTAAACAATCTCTTGATAAGGGCGGGAGTCGTTGTCGTAGCTGCCGGGTGCACTACTTTTGAAACTGGTTGGAACAAGATAATCGGAAGGTACGACTATAGGAAGCCAGGCTTTTGTCTCACGCTCTGCCATATCATATTCTTGCAGTGTGGCAAGAGACACACCTTTCTTGTTGTTGTTCTCTATCGCCTTGTTCACTGTCTGGAACGGACGGCCTAATCCATCGTAATAAACCACCTTGCTCAAGTAAGATTTCATGTCGGGTTTTAGCATGGTACGGGTCAGGATGTAGTTTTGGGAATTGTCCTGAGCGTATCCTACCATTGTTTGAAATAGCAATAAGTATAATAATAGATAAATTCGTTTCATATTCATTCTTTGTTGCATTACTGTTTATATTGATATTGATAAGTCTCTACTGTCCCGTTGGTGTCGGCTATTTGTTTCAGGCGTCCCATTGCATCGTATGAATAAGTCTTTTTATATCCATTCGGTGTGGTCTCTGTAGCTATTCCAACGGAAGGAATATAGGTGTAAGTAGTGACTAAGGCATTGGACAAAAGAGAACGGATGTTGTTCATTTGTACCTGAGTAGGTGCGATACCGGAAGCCATTGATGAGATTGTGCGTTCTCCTATTTTCATCGATACTTCACTATAAGTCAGCCCTTCGATCCGTGCTATGGGATAACGGTAGTTATATCCCCATAGGATGACAATTTTCCGGTTGTCGGACGTAGTCAGGTATTGCGGATTTCCTTTGCTGTCATATTTCTCGTAATGTACCAGTGTCCTGTTTGCATTGTTACCTTTTTGCCGGCTGATGCTGGCCGGCAAGAACTTTTCTCCCGTTTGCAGATAGGCGGTAAGGTCGGTGGACAACAAGGCGGAGTTGCAATACTCTTCTTTCTTGATAGGAGTGTCCACATAATTGTTCGCAACCATATTACTATATACTGTCCCGGCTTGCTGAAAGGGATAATAAGTCTTAGTAGTATAGTTATCACCATCGCTATTGACGGTTGCAACTGTTATAGGTTGCAAATTACGCAGTTGAGGGTCGTACTGATAAGTACGGGTAGTGACCACATTCCGCTCATGGTCGGTTGTCTTTACGCTTGTCAGTTTTCGCAGTTTCCTATAACCTCGCACCTCCGTATATACGATGGAATTATAAAATGCATCCATGCTGGCATAAGGGGCACAGCTGGAGGGAGAGTTTTCGTAATAAATCACCCCTATGCCCATTCTTCCCAAGCGTACACCGATGGAGATGGAATCATGAGGAGGTACAAGTTCCGTATATTCATATTCTTCCGTCAATTGTTTGACATAGGTTCCGTTATCGTTCTTGAAGAAAGTCTTTTCTTTCAGTAAAGCCGGGACTGTTCCTTCGTCATTGTTGTAAAGACCGGAATAAAAACGTAAAGGTATGGGGATAGGTGTATCGTAGATCTCGGCTCCGGGATAACTGCTTTCAAAGTCTTGTATGAACTTATAAACGGTTTTTCCGGTATTGAACGATTTATTTCCGCTGTACTCTGTCACTTTACCGTAGAAGACAGGACTTCCGCTCCAACCGGTAAGGGGAAGGATGGGGGAAGCTACGGCAATCTGGTGCAGGTTGCCTCTGGATTGATAGGCTCCATTTTCTTGTCGTATGAAATAAAGAAAATAATCATCGTAAGCGAACAACTCGTCCAATATCTCCATCGTAGCTTCTTCTAATTCATATTCGTAAGTCTTTTGTTCCAGAATAATGCCATTGTGGTCTTTATTGATAATTTCCATAATCCTCAATCCGCCGATGTATGATTTTGTTCCAGTCCGGTTAGTTTCATAGTTGAAGGTAGTGCTACCTCCTGTCGGGTATTGAATTGACTTCAGAATACACATCTGCATATATAAGGGAGAAGCTGCCCGGTCTGCCAGACCTGAACTTGGGAACACACCGGTGGGAATCATATTATAATTCTGTGTCCCGTTGTAATATCCCCAGTAGTCCTCGCGGCAATATGTCTCTGACGCATTTCCTGTAAGGGCAGCATTGTAATGTTCCGGAGGCGTTGTCGCATCGTATGAGAATACATAGTTGTCGGTTATGCCATCGGTTGTATTACCTTTTATGGAAAGACCGGCAAGTCTCATCCTGTAGTTAGAGGGACGGCTACCAAAGTACATGTTGTTATTGAATGTCACATATCTGACAATCGAATTGTTGTCTTTCACTGTTATAGAGTTCAGACGTTCTTTCTGTGTATCCAGCCTATCTTTGGTATAACTGAAAGTTATGTTGACATTGTTCCAGCAGATAGAACTTAACATGGGGACGTTGTATGAGTATCTTGGCATGGATACCTCTCCACCAAAACCACCGTTGGTTTCATGCGCGATATATTGTTGACCTGTTCCTTGACTATAGGTAACTTCATTCCCCCTGTGCAGGTACTGAGACCGATATCTTATTGTATAGGTATCTCCTGTAGTGTATGAAAGAGTTATTACATTTTTGCGTCCCGCGGTTTCTATCTTAGTCAGATACCAAGCACTGGAATAACTGTATAGAGTAGGCGAGAAGCATAATTCTTTTGCTTCAAAGTGGTAAGTTGTACCGTCAGTATCGATTATCTTATACCCGTTGGTTGTCCTTTCTATTTTTATAGGTTCATGAGGAATGGTAAAAGGGGTTTCGTTGTAGACATTATAACGGAAGATACCGGCTTTGCCTGCAAAGTTGTAACCGTAACGATCCGATTCGTAGTCATATTCGGGAGCATTTGCAAATACACGATTCCACAACATTGGGTCCATAGCCGATTGTGAAAGGTTTCTTTCCACATCTTTCATGTTTTTAAAAAATATCCGATAGTTACGGCCTTCATAATCGGGCATTCCGCATACTGTCCGTGTTATCACTCCCCCTGCATTCAATGTCCATCCCAATCCTACGGAACCGGAAACATCCAGTACTTTAATGCCCGAAGCATGATATGAAATGGAGATAGGAAGCTCATAATCTCCAGTATTCAAGGTGTAGATGGGAATTTCTATTTTAGGGACTCCTGTGGAATAATCTACCGGATACTCCCCATAACGGGTATAGGCAGCGGATTGTGGACTGGGGTGAAATGTGGCTTTCAGTAACTGGTCGGCTACTCCGCTTTGTGCCCTCAAGAAAGAGAGCGGGAATAGACAAAATATGAGTAGATAGTAAATTTTATGATTTGTTGTCATCGCTGTATGAATTTAAAAGTAAATAGAATAATTATAACCAGTTGGCGGAATTAAGTAATTAATAGAGTGCATAATAAAAAGTTGCACATGACTGCTTCTGCCGTTTTGCAGACAGAAGCAGCATACTGCAATAAATGATTAAAAATTTAATTAAAAGCCTGTTTGCTACTCCTTTACTAAGAGCCAGGCAGATCCTAAAGATGGGGTGTCATCGCCTGTACCCCCAGCGCACTGGCGATGGCGGCAATGACGGTTCCGATCACTTTCAGGATGGTTTTCCAGTTTTCTTTGCTTATTTTCATGATGTCGTGTTTTTTAAAGCTTCGCAAGCGAAACTTGAGTTAATTATCCGAACGGATTCTCGTCTACATTTCCAGAACCTCCTTCATTGCCAGTGCCTCCTTCATTTCCGGAGCCACTTTCACTGCCGGAACCGCCTTCACTTCCGGAACCGCTACCGCCATCGGCCGTCACCAGTTCGAACTCAATGTTGTTCGGAGCGCCCTTGGTGGTGGCGTTGGTGTCGTTCACTAACCGGAGGGAGCTGTCCGCCATGAAGCGGATGTTGACGCGCCGGATGTTCTTCACCGTGCAGCTCTTGGCCTCTTCGGCAGGCGTGCAACTGAAGGTGGTGCGGAACAGTCCCAGACCGTTCACTTTCACCGTGTTGCCGTCCGTCAGGATCTGTCGGATACTTCGGATGAGTCCGCGTGCCACGTGCAGCACGTCTTCGGCTGACATGCCGCCCAAGGCTTCGATGTCGGCGGCGATTCGTTCCAAATCGTAGGTCTTGGCATCTTTGGGTTTGCGTACCAAGGTGTAGACCAGCGGGGAGTTCTTGTCCCCGATTTTCTTGCGGCGCTGTATGCGCATTACTAAAGCTTTTGCCATAATCGTGTAATTTTTTGTTTGTTGTTGGAATCGGTTCGGCGTTCCTCCCGTGCAGGCTTCGGAAACCGGGTCCGCGGCACCTCTTTCCCTTGCTTGCTGACGCAAAGATACGACATGTGAAATTGGGGAAATCAGGTTTTGTCAGGTTCTGTCAGGTTTTGTCGGGATATGACAGGATATGACAGGTTTTGTCAGGTTTTGTCAGGTTTCGTCAGGTTTCGTGTGCATAAAACCGTGAAAAAAGTTGACTATTCCACGCTTTTTTTGTATATTTGTAACAGAGGAAAGCGGTGTTTCCCCATCAAACTAAAAGCGACAAGACAATGAAAAAGGAAGAAGTGACAGAAACAGAATTCGAGCTGCGCAGTTATGGCAAGAGGGAACTGGCAGCGAGATACAATCCAAGGATTGGCGAAGAAAGTGCGGTCAGGATGCTGAACCGCTGGATTAAAGTGCAGCCCAGCCTGCTCGAAGCATTGAAGCAGACCGGGCTGAATCCGTGTGCCAAGTGTTATACACCGGCGCAGGTCAAACTGATTGTCGAGGCGTTGGGCGCTCCTTGATCGAGATTGTGAGTTTTTATTTGAGTTTTTAAGAGCCTGTTTAAATTTTGTTCAGCTTTCTTTTGAGAGTTCTTTTTGAGGATGTTTTTCTGTTTTTATGAGGAGCATAGCGGGCTATGTGACGAATAAAAAGAGGAAAACAGACCGAAAAGAAACTCTAAAGAAGCTGAATAAAAACTTTTTGAAGAAAATTTAAACAGGCTCTAAAACCTCTTCCCAGAAACTTTCGGGGTATTCCACATCAAAGATTTCGCGGCTGTTGCCGTCCGGTCGTTCGCGGCAGGGCTGGTAGCGGCCGCAGTCTTTGTTGTAGGTGAAGCAGCAGTGCCCGGGTTCGCCGAGGTGCCGGAAGCGCACTTTCTCCACATGCATGCGGGTGAGGTCCGCCCCGCGGTCGCGTTCCACTACGAAACAGTAGTCGCACTTGTTGGCGAAGTCGGCTGAGCCGTTGATGTCGTTCATCTCCACGCGGCGCAGTTCGCCCGTGGAGGTGCGGTTCACCTTGCGCGGATGGGCTACGAGAATGACGAGACAGCGGTTCTGCACGGCGAAGCGGCTCAGGCGGTTCAGCAGGTCGGAGATGTACTGCAGTTCGGTCTGTCCCGGGGCGAGCGGCTGTTCCAGGCGGTTCAGGGGATCGATGACGAGGATACGTATACCCTTGCGCACTACCATCTGGCGGGCAGTGTGCAGCACGCGCTCCAGGGTGTAGGCCTCGATGCCGGGTTGCAGGTGGAAGATGTTTTCGCTGAGCCATTCCATGACCTGCTTCACGAACTGCGGTTCCAGTCCCGAACTGCGGCGGAACTTCCCTCCGGCGATGCGTTCGATAAGCTTGCACTGGTGCAGGGCGAGCGGTTGGTTTTCGGGGCTGAAGAAGAGGGTCTTCCAGTCGTGCAGCATGCCCAGACGGGTGACCAGCTCGTCTACGAACTCCGACTTTCCGTCGCCGGGACGTCCGGTGACCACGAGCAGGCGCCCGGTCTCGAAGGTGCACAGGCGGTCGAAGTTGGGCAGACCCGTCCCGGCGCCACGTGTCAGTCCGTTCTCGAAGAGGGCTTGCAGCTCCTCGCGCATGTCGTTGGCAGTCACCACGCCTTCTATGGGCGGTTCGGCAGCGGCGTCGAGACAGCGCAACAGGCTTTCGCGTCCGTGTTTGAGCAGTTCCTCGTTGGCGTCCTTGCATCCGGGACTGAAGGTGACGATGCGGCACCGTTCTTCGCCGAAACGGCGCATCAGTTCGTGGCGCATCTTCAGTCCGTTCGTGTCGTTGTCCGTGGCGAGGAAGATGGTCTTCTTGTCGTCGAAGTGGCTCTCGACGAAGCGGTCCAGCCAGGTGGAGTTGGTGTTGCCTCCGGCGGGCACGGAGATGACGGGGGTGCGCCCCACTTCGTGCAGGGTCAGGGCGTCTATCTCCCCCTCCACGATGTAGCATTCGGAGTGTCCGAGCAGCGAGTCGAGGTTGTAGGGGATGAGTTCGGCGCCTTTCACCATCTTGAAGCCCTTCTGCAGGGTGCGGAACTTGGTGTTCACGAGCCGTCCGTCTTCGAAGTAGTTGAAGCCGATGCAGAGTTCGGGATCGTTGGCGCCGTTTCCTGTGGCGGCGGGCATGATTTCGTATTGTCCGGTCACCTTCAGTTCGCGCAGGGTCCGGAGGCTCAGTCCCCGGCGGCTCGTCAGGTAGTCGGCGATGGGGGCAGGCAGGTTGAGGTTGGCCTCCACGAAGGTGGGGCGGACGTAGCGTTTGGCGGCTGCGTGGGCTTCGCGCTCCTGGCGTTGACGGTCGAGGTGCTGCCGGCGGAGGCGCTCTTCCTCAAGGTCGGGGACGCGGAAGCGCGCCTCGCAGTGGAAGCAGTAGCACCAGCCGGTGTCTATGTCCACAGAGAGTGATTTGTCTTCGGGGTGTGTCCGGGTGTCTTTGCACTTGGGACAGGTGGTTCTTATTTTGCCACTGATGTGGCCGCCGGTGTCGATGCCGGCTTGGCTGAAGTTTCTCATGGGTCCTTTGGAAATTGAAAGTTGAAAATGGAAAATGGAAAATTGCCCCGGGCTTTGTGTCCGATTCCTGTGGGGTTTATGTCCGATTCCCGTGGGGTTTTCCGGTCAGATGCGGGGCAACGTTCCGGCAAACCCCAGGGGATGTGGCGGCAAATGCGGCGGGTTTTTATCCGTACTCCGGCTCCCAACGCTTCAGGCGGTCATTCCACAGGGAGTGGCCGTCGGGACGTGGAGGGGCGTTGTCGGGGATGGGGCGACCGTTGTACATGCGGCGTCCTCCCAGCCGCTGCTCGTGGCGGTAGGGGTTGTCGGACGGGGACATGTCGCGCCGTTCGAGCTCCAGTAGCTGGTTGTGCAGCTCCTTCGAGGTGACGGGGTGGGTGACGAAGGAGATGAAATAGCTCGTCACGTCCTCCTGGGTGAGGAGTCTGTCTCCCCGTCCGAAGGCGATGATGTGCTCGGCGAACAGCTCTTTGGCCCGGTCGAAGTGCTTCATCAGCAGGACACCGAAACCGCTTTTCATGCAGGCTATCTCGACCCATTGCCTGTCGGTGCCCAAGTGCGCCACGTATTGCTGCCAGGAGCGGACGGGCGGCAGGGACGGAGGGGCAGACGGGACGTTCCGGTTGTTCACCGCCTTTTCCGCCTTTCCCTCTTTTTCTTCTTCTTCTTTTTCTGTAGAAGAAATAATTTTTCTTTCTTTCTCTTTTTCTTTTTTTATATATATGGACGTGTTTGTGTTGCTTGTTTCAAAGAGATTGTATGCAAATTCTTGTTTATCAGTGCGTTCTGGCTGTTTATTTGATGCTTTTTTCACTCGTTTTCCGCTGTTTTCCGCTTGTTTTCCGTCAAAAAACGCTTGTTTTTCATTAAAAATCGCTTGTTTTTCGTCATTTTTCGTTCGTTTTTTGCCATTTTCCGCTTGTTTTCCGCTGTTTTTTGATGGATTTTCATCGTTTTTCATCGGATTTTCGTCAGAAATGGACGGATTTTCGCTGTTTTTTGATTCGGTTCTGCTACTTTTTGCTTCGGTTCCGCTGTTTTTTGATTCAGTTCCGCAGCTCTTCCGGCTTGTCTTGTTTCCTCTTTTCGGCTTGGTGGGCGTGTCTCCGAAGATTAGTTCTTCGCCGTTCGTCTCTCCTTCGCATTTCAGTCTCAGGGGGATGATATATCCTCTTTCAATCTCGAACAGGCCGGATTCCAGCACCACTTGTTGCATCAGCCTGTAGGTGTAATACTTGGTTGCAAAGGGCTTCAAATCTTCCAATCGGCAACACTTCCGGGGGAAGTAGGACAGTTTTTCGCGGATATACCAATACAATCCATAACCTTTACCGTGCAGCTTTTCCTCCAGCACATGTATTCGCGGGTCGAACGACGCCGCGATGGGATGGGTGAAATAGAAGTTCGTCGTCATTGTTCTTTCTCCTTTCTGAAAAAAAAAGTTCGTAAAATGTTGTTTTTTTGGAGACATACGGGTGGCTGTTCCGACTTTCTTTCAGGAACTACCTTTGGCTATTCGCCGATGTACGTCTTGGGCGGGTGACATCAGATGGCTGTCACCGGGCCAGTGAAAAACAAACTCCTATGGTGTTAGAATTAGCTTGCATTCACGGTTAGAAGCAGATATCCCAGTTCATTGCGCTCCGTCTTCGGGGACTCCATGCGAGGGACGGAACTAATCTCTAATGCGGATTATAGAATTATCCTTAAACGAGGTAAATTTACCACTTGAATTTCTAAAAACCAAATCACGCAGCGTTTTTTAGCTCAAAAGCACAAGTTCTTTATACTTTTTAACTTTATAGAAGCAAAAGGAGAGAAAACTCCGCCTGTTCTCCCGTCTATTGCCGTATAAAATCCGGTATTCAATTAAGAGCCTGTTTAAATTTAGGTTGAATAAAATTTAAACAGGCTCTAAATTCCGCCAACGGATATGCGCTATTTTAATTCCGCCAACAGGTTAATTTAATTTCGCCAATAGGTTATCTGTATGAAAACACATCAGGAAATCATAAAAGATAATGTAAAGACTATATCGAAGTTAAATAGAAATATTCAAAAGAAATATTCAATAAATGACAGAAATCCGCCGGCTTTATCAGAACTTTTCTTCCCATATCCTTGCAACAAGTAAAAGTTTACTGTATTTTTGCAATTTAACAATTATGATTTATAACTTTTAGTCCCTAAATTCTATCATTATGGATACCAGCAAGATTGTCGGAGAAAAAATCAAGTCTCTCCGCGAAAGCCAGTCCATCAGCATGGAACAATTGGCTGAACGTTCCGGCTTAGCCGTGGAACAGATTGAACGTATAGAAAACAACATCGACCTGCCCTCATTGGCTCCGCTCATCAAGATAGCCCGCGTGCTGGGCGTCCGGCTGGGCACATTCCTCGACGATCAGGACGAGACAGGACCCGCCATCTGCCGCAAGACGGAAGCCAAAGACACCATCAGCTTCTCCAACAATGCCATACAGAGCCGTAAGCACATGGAGTATCATTCCCTCTCCAAGTCGAAAGCCGACCGACACATGGAGCCTTTCATCATCGACGTGGCCGCCACCGAAGACAATGATTTCGTGCTCTCCTCACACGAAGGCGAAGAGTTCATCATGGTCATGGAAGGGGTCATGGAAATCAGTTACGGCAAAAACACCTACCTGCTCGAAGAAGGAGACAGCATCTACTACGACTCTATCGTGCCGCATCACGTACACGCATACAAAGGGCAGGCAGCAAAGATACTTGCAGTAATTTATACTCCGATCTGAAAACAATTGACAATTATCAATTGCTATGCTATACGAAAGAACCCTCGGCCAATGGCTGGAACACTGGGCGGAAACCACGCCCGACAAAGAATATATCGTCTATTCCGACCGTAACCTGCGTTTCACCTGGAAGCAGTTCAACCAACGGGTGGACGACATGGCAAAAGGACTGGCTGCCATAGGAGTGGAGCACGGCACACACGTGGGCTTGTGGGCCGCCAATGTGCCCGACTGGCTCACCATACTCTATGCATGCGCCAAGATAGGCGCGGTGGCCGTCACCGTAAACACCAACTACAAGCAGCATGAACTGGAATACCTGTGCGAGAACTCGGACATGCACACCCTCTGCATCGTCAATGGCGAGAAAGACAGCGACTTCGTGCAGATGACCTACACCATGCTGCCGGAACTGAAGACCTGCCAACGCGGACACCTGAAGAGCGAACGCTTCCCGCACATGAAGAACGTAATCTACGTGGGACAGGAGAAGCACCGCGGCATGTACAACACCGCAGAAATCCTGCTCCTGGGCGACAACGTGGAAGACAATCGTCTGGAAGAACTCAAAAGCCGGGTCAGCTGCCATGACGTAGTCAACATGCAATACACTTCCGGCACCACCGGATTCCCCAAAGGCGTGATGCTGACCCACTATAACATCGCCAACAACGGATACCTGACAGGCGAACACATGAAATTCACTGCCGACGACAAGCTCTGCGTCTGCGTCCCCCTGTTCCACTGTTTCGGTGTGGTGCTCGCCACGATGAACTGCCTGACACACGGTTGCACGGAAGTGATGGTGGAACGGTTCAATCCTTTAGTGGTGCTTGCCTCCATACACAAGGAACGCTGCACGGCACTCTATGGCGTACCCACTATGTTCATTGCCGAACTGAACCACCCGATGTTCGACATGTTCGATATGTCGAGCCTGCGTACGGGCATCATGGCCGGCTCGCTCTGCCCCGTAGAGCTGATGAAACAGGTGGAAGAGAAGATGTTCATGAAAGTGACCAGCGTCTACGGGCTGACCGAAGCCGCGCCGGGCATGACCGCCACACGCATCGACGACCCGTTCGAGGTGCGCTGCAATACCGTTGGGCGGGATTTTGAACACACCGAAGTCCGGGTCATCGATCCTGAGACCGGACTGGAATGTCCCGTAGGCGTGCAAGGAGAGATGTGTAACCGAGGATACAACACCATGAAAGGTTACTACAAGAATCCGCAGGCCACGGCGGAAGTCATCGACAAAGACGGATTCCTGCACTCCGGCGACCTCGGCATCAAAGACGAGGACGGCAACTACCGCATCACCGGACGCATCAAGGACATGATCATCCGCGGCGGCGAGAACATCTACCCGCGCGAGATCGAAGAGTTCCTCTACCAGCTGGAAGGCGTAAAGGATGTGCAGGTGGCAGGCATACCGTCAAAGAAATATGGCGAAGAAGTAGGCGCTTTCATCATCCTGCACGAGGGAGTGGACATGCAAGAATCTGACGTAAGAGACTTCTGCATGGGAAAAATTTCGCGCTACAAAATACCGAAATATGTCTTTTTCGTTGACGAGTTCCCCATGACGGGCAGCGGTAAGATACAGAAGTTCAAGTTGAAGGATCTGGGCGTAGCGCTATGTGAGAAACAAGGAATCACGATCATCTGAGAGGGATATGCCAACCTTTGCGAAAGAAATGCATTAACTCTTGTGAGAGGGATGCATTAACTCTTGTGAGGGGAATACGTTAACTCCTGTGAGAGGGATACGCCAGTTCCCGCAATGAATGCAGGTTAAAAAAGATAAAGAGCTTTTGCCCTACCACTCAGAATGTTCTATCTTTGCAACACTTTTATTTTAAATTAGTAAGAAACATGTCCAAAGAATTATTCTCTACTCTGCCCTATAAGGTGGCAGACATTACGCTTGCCGACTTCGGTCGCAAGGAAATCGATCTGGCAGAACAAGAAATGCCCGGCCTCATGGCTCTTCGCGAAAAGTATGGAGAAACAAAACCGCTGAAAGGTGCCCGCATCATGGGCTCCCTGCACATGACCATCCAGACAGCCGTGCTGATCGAAACCCTCGTGAAACTGGGTGCGGAAGTACGCTGGTGTTCCTGCAACATATACTCCACACAAGACCATGCCGCTGCCGCCATTGCCGCCTCAGGCGTATCCGTGTTTGCCTGGAAAGGCGAGACACTGGAAGACTACTGGTGGTGTACGCTTCAGGCACTGAACTTCCCCGGCGGCAAAGGCCCGACGGTGATCGTGGACGACGGCGGCGACGCCACCATGATGATACACGTGGGACATGAAGCCGAAAGCAATGCCTCCATCTTGGACAAGGAAGCCCATGCGGAAGACGAAATCGAACTGAACGCCATTCTGAAACGTGTATTGGCAGAAGACCCCACACGTTGGCATCGCGTAGCTGCTGAAGTGCGTGGCGTGTCCGAAGAGACCACCACCGGTGTACACCGTCTGTATCAGATGCAGGAAGAAGGCAAACTGTTGTTCCCGGCATTCAACGTGAACGACTCTGTGACGAAATCGAAGTTCGACAACCTGTACGGTTGCCGCGAATCGCTTGCCGACGGCATCAAGCGTGCCACGGACGTAATGATTGCCGGCAAGGTAGTAGTCGTATGCGGCTACGGCGACGTGGGTAAGGGCTGCTCACACTCCATGCGTTCATACGGCGCCCGTGTGCTGGTGACGGAAGTAGACCCTATCTGCGCCCTGCAAGCTGCTATGGAAGGTTTTGAGGTTGTCACGATGGAAGATGCCTGCACCCAAGGCAATATCTTTGTCACCACCACCGGCAACATCGACATCGTCCGCATCGACCACATGGAGAAAATGAAAGACCAAGCCATCGTCTGCAATATCGGTCACTTCGACAACGAAATCCAGGTAGATGCGCTCAAGCATTACCCTGGCATCAAGTGTGTCAACATCAAGCCGCAGGTAGACCGCTACTATTTCCCCGACGGACACAGCATCATCCTGCTTGCCGACGGTCGTCTGGTCAACTTGGGTTGCGCCACCGGACATCCTTCTTTCGTCATGAGCAACTCGTTCACCAACCAGACCCTGGCACAGATCGAATTGTTCAACAAGAAATATGAAACCGGTGTTTACCGCTTGCCCAAACATCTCGACGAAGAAGTGGCACGCCTGCACCTCGAAAAGATCGGCGTGAAGCTGACCAAACTGACTCCCGAACAAGCCGCCTACATCGGCGTAAGCGTAGACGGACCGTATAAGGCTGAACACTATCGTTATTAAAATAAGTGGAAAATGGAAAATGGAAAGGTGAAAATGGAAAATTATTCTCCATTCTTCATTCTCCATTCTCCATTTTCCACTTTCCATTTTCCACTTTCCATTTTTATACAATGAAGAAGATCCTTCCCGACCTACTGGTCATTCTTGTTTATGCAGTTCTTTCGTTCGCCTATTTCTTCCCGGCAGATATCGAGGGACGCATTCTTTTCCAACATGATACTGCTGCCGGTGCCGGTGCCGGACAAGAAGCGGCAAAATATCATGAGGAAACCGGCGAATATACACGCTGGACAAACTCACTGTTCGGCGGCATGCCTACCTATCAGATAGCCCCCAGTTACGAATCGACCCGGCCACTGACATGGATACAGAAAGCCTACCAACTGTTCCTTCCCTCCTACGTGAACCTGACTTTCATCCTGATGCTGGGTTTCTTCATCCTGTTGCGCGTATTCGGCATACCGTCGTGGTTGGCAGGTTTGGGCGGAGTGATGTGGGCTTTCTCTTCCTACTTCTTCATCCTGATCTCTGCCGGACACATCTGGAAGTTCATCACACTGGCATACATCCCCCCTACAATAGCCGGTATCGTGCTGGCATATCGGGGGAAGTATCTGGCGGGAGGCGTCGTCACGGCACTGTTCGTTGCCCTGCAAATCTTGTCGAACCATGTGCAGATGAGCTATTACTTCCTGTTCGTCATCCTGTTCATCGTAGGCGCCTACCTTGAGGATGCATGGCGCAACAAGACATTACCGCAGTTCTGCAAAGCCAGCGGCGTGCTTGCCATAGCCGCCCTCATCGGCGTATGCATCAATCTGTCGAACCTGTACCACACCTATAAGTACAGCAAAGAGACCATGCGCAGCAAAAGCGAGCTTGTCACAACCGGCGACGCCGCCAAGCAGACCAGCAGCGGACTGGATCGCGACTACATCACGCACTGGAGCTATGGCATCGGCGAAACCTGGACCCTTTTGGTGCCCAACTTCAAAGGCGGTGCTTCCGTTCCCCTTGCTGCCAACGAGACCGCAATGGAGAAGGCTAATCCGATGTACGTCAGCCTCTATCAGCAGCTGTCCCAATACTTTGGAGACCAGCCCATGACGTCGGGTCCTGTCTATGTGGGTGCTTTCGTACTGTTCCTTTTCATCTTGGGTTGTTTCATTGTCAAAGGGCCGTTGAAGTGGGCACTGCTCGGAGCCACGTGCTTCTCCATCGTCCTGGCATGGGGAAAGAACTTCATGCCGCTGACGGATTTCTTTATCGACTACATCCCCATGTATAGCAAGTTCCGTGCTGTGTCGTCCATCCTTGTCATTGCAGAATTCACGATTCCTCTGCTTGCCATCTTCACCCTGAAAGAGATACTGGAAGAGCCGAAGATACTGAAAAGGGAACTGAAATTTGTCGGTATCAGCCTCGGGCTGACGGCAGGCGTAGCTTTGATTCTGACTATCATGCCTGGCGCTTTCAGCTCTTCGTTTATCCCCGCGCAGGAAGCGCGAATGTTGCAGAACGCGGTCAGTCAGGGAATGATTCCCCAAGAAGAATTGTCCGGCATACTGGCCAACTTAGGAGAGATGCGTGCCTCGATGGTCAGTTCCGACGCATTGCGCAGTTTCTTCATCATCGTGATTGGCTGCATACTGTTGTGGCTCTACTACGGCAGAAAGCTCAAAAAAGAGATCGTGATTGCGGGTATTGCTATCCTCTGCATAACGGATATGTGGGGAGTCAACAAGCGTTACTTGCACGACGGCCAGTTTATCTCCCGTTCCGCACAGACCGATACATTCAAGAAAACGGCTACCGACGAGCAAATCCTGCAGGATCCCGATCCTAACTATCGTGTCTTCAGTCTTTCCAACGATGCATTCAGCGAGAACAGGACTTCTTACTGGCACAAAAGCGTGGCAGGTTATCATGCCGCCAAGCTGCGCCGCTATCAGGAGATGATAGAACACCACATTACCCCCGAAATGCAAGCCGCTTATCAAGCTATCGTCAGCACCGGCGGAGAGATGGACAGCGTGGATGCTTCCAAATTCCGTGTACTGAACATGCTGAACACGAAATACTTCATTCTTCCCGTCGGACAGGGGCAGACCGTTTCTGTCATGAATCCGCATGCCAACGGTAATGCTTGGTTTGTAGATAAGATAGAGTATGTGGACAATGCCAATCAGGAGATCGATGCCCTGCATGCCATATTGCCCACCGAGACAGCCGTAGTGGATGTCCGTTTCAAGGGAATGCTGAAAGATATGACGGTTTCTTACAAGGACAGTCTCTCAAGCATCCGTCTGGCAAGCTACGAACCGAATCGCCTGGTCTACGAAACAGACAATGCAAAAGACGGCATAGCCGTATTCTCCGAAATCTATTATCCGGATGGCTGGATAGCCACTATTGACGGAGAAAAGGCCGACATTGCTCGCGCTGACTACATCTTGCGTTCGATGTACGTCCCTGCCGGACAGCATACCATCGAAATGCGCTTCGATCCGAAGAGCCTGCATGTGACGGAAGGTATCGCTTATGCGGCACTGGCACTGATGGTTATCGGAATTATGGCATTAGTTATCGTGTATCGGAGGAAAGTAAGTCTGCGCTAATTCTTTTTTTAGGCAGAAGAGGGAAAAGATGCATTTCCTTCCCTGTTTTCCTGATATAAAAGAGTGAATAATAGGGGTCATAATGCCCAAATTGAAAGAATTAGTGTGTGTCATAATGCCCAAATTGACAAAACTTAAGGGTGTATCATAATGCTCAAATTAGAAGAATTGAGGTTGTCAAAAGGCATTATGACACACCCTCCATTTTTTCAAAAAAGGAGTTTTGGCACACCTTCATTTTTCGTAAAAAGAGAACTATGACACCATTTCTTTTAGAGAGCCAATAGCTCTTGAGGCTTCAGCATTTTTCAGGAAGGATTACAATTGGTTATTCCACAAAAATAGTCTTGTATCTGCCTTTAAGGCATCCATATTGCACCAAGAAAAGCCGTCCCCTCTCCTCACGGATATGGAACGGCACAGTCAATAATACATGAAAAAAAACGCTATTTAGAGAGAGAGTCTCTACAAATTCTGATAAAGCAGTCCAAAGATTCCTCCAAACATCAAACAGGGGAAAGAATAAGTACAACTATTATCCTCTGTTCTCCTTGCACTACTTTCTATTCGAATACAAAGGTACAGGAAAGAAAGAAAAACTAAAAATAAAATCTACGAAAGATGATGTTTTCTCGATGAAAAAGCCTAAAATGTGTTCCAGTAATTTTGAAGTTGATATTTTCTCTGTAACCACTTCTTTTCTATAAAATCTACCTTATAATCCATATCCATTATGTTAGGAAATTATTGATATAACAAAAATAGTAAAGAATCTCCATAATCCAATAAACCATAGAGATTCTTTTAAACCTACTTACTTCTGGAGACCACTGCCAAACACATATTTAAGAACTTTAGAATTAGCTTCATTCTCAATCTTAAAGTCTCTTTCAATGTATATGTCTGTGACTTTCATGGCTTCATCTATGTGGTTTAGTGCTGCATGGACTGTATATTTGTCTATACCTGCCTTATTGACTGCCAAGGTAGCCCAACTATGGCGGGCTGCGTAGTATTCCAAATCATCTATTTGCAAGATTTCTCCAATTTGTTTCAAGCCGTAGTTGATAGCCTTATTGAAACCATCTGCTGTAGAATAGTGCTTATAGAAGTTGAACACCCTCTTACCTGTCCTATCTCTGTATTTCTCCACTAAAGGTTTGATAATACCCGTCAGTTTTACTTTCATCTTGGCTTTGTCATTTCTCCGCTCTGAGGTTTTAGCTCTATAATAGATGATTATATCATCCTTGATTTCCTCACATGAATATAAATCAGCAGAGTTCATGCCTATCAATCCAAAAGAAAGGATAAAATAGTCTTTTGCAAGATTAAACCTGCCTACTTTCTCCCTGCCTTTGCCATCAAGAAGATAAGGCATTTTGTATATCCTTAATATGTCTTCCGCAGAAATAGCCCTTTTCCTTATGGCTTCTTGTTTGGGAATCTTGAAGTTCTCAAATGGAGAATGAGGGATGAGAATTATATCCCTATCATAGTCATTATACTGCTTCTTTGCTTCATTAAATAAATGCCTGGTACTGCCAAGATATAAAGAAACCACCCTGTTGGATGGAATCCTTTTACCTTGTTTCTTAAACATTTTTATTCTTTCTTCTCTCTTCCTGACAAGATAGTCTATAAACTCTTTAAGTAAAGAAGTTGTCAGTTGCTGGATAACTAATTTGTCTTTTCCAAGGAACTGCACAAAGGCATTGATGGCTGATGTATAGTTCTCAGCACCTTTAATAGTGGCATGAGCTATCCATTCTCTACTAAACTGGATGAAGTCAATCTCTTGGGATTTCTTTTGTTCTCCCTTCAAGAGGGTTATAATTTCATCCAAGATATAGTGGTTTATATCAATTTGCAGTTTGGTGCATTCCTCTTGATAGTGCCTTACTATGGCATCTGCTTCTTGGATGAACTTGGGATTCTTTAGCTTGAAAGACTTGGTTAAGTCCTCTTGCCTGACAAAGATGTTGGTTTCCAGCCTTTTGACCTCTCTATTATAGGTCATTCTAATCTTCACATTGTATGTACCATCGCTTTTCTGTTTGTTTTTTAGTATCTCTGCTTTGAATGTCAGCATGTTATCTCAAATAATTAGGGAACAACAATAGACCAACATTAGCTGATTTCAGATGAATTTCTGTCAACATTCATAAACTGATGATAAAAAGAAAACTCCCATAAGCCTTTAACTTACAGGAGTTTATCGGTGGACCAGCCTGGGCTTGAACCAGGGACCTCCAGATTATGAGAACGATAATGTGATATTCTGCGATAGCTCGCTTAACCAATCTTGATTGAATATCAGTTAGTTGCAAAATTCGCTATCCTCTATAAGACTCATTAAATACCCCTAACTGAAACCGTTTGTTTACGCATTGTTTACGCAGAATTGAGAGAGGGAGTGAAGAAAAGTGGATATTGTTATTGCCTCATTTGAATGGGAGATATAGAATCCCATCCTTTCCATATATTCTGCTATAAACAAGAAATAAGATTGATGTTATTGCCAATTATTTATAATAAGATGCTCTTTTTTGATGTATTTCATCTTGATTCTCAGGGTTTATTTGTATCTTTACACCGAAAAGAATGTCTTTTATGGAAAAAGAAATGATTAACAGGCTGAAGATAGTGCTTGCCGAAGAACAAAAAAGCAGTAAGTGGCTGGCAGAACAATTAGGAAAAGATCGGGCTACTGTCTCCAAATGGGTGACGAATACCATGCAGCCTGACGCAAGAAACCTCCTACGTATAGCAGAGGCTTTGAATATTGATGCAGGTAGACTGCTCAACCAAAAACATTTGAAGAAATGAAGGAAATAGATATTATTCAACAGATAAAGTCAGGTGAGGTTAGTAAGGTGCAGTTCAAAGAGCGGCTCCTTGATAATTATGACATCGGTTGTGAACTGGTGGCATTCAGCAATGCACGTGGTGGCACATTGGTTGTTGGCGTGAAGGACAAAACTGGCAGCATCAATCCGTTGTCGTATTTGGAAGTGCAGGAAACCACGAATACACTTGGCAATATCGCATCAGAGAATGTTGTCCCTGCCATCCTTGTGGACGTGGAAACCATTTCAGTAGATGGCGGAAGTCTTGTCTTGGCTCATATTAAAGAAGGGGTGAATAAACCTTACCATGACAATCGGGGTATTGTGTGGGTGAAGAACGGTGCCGACAAGCGCAAGGTGTTCGATAATGTCGAACTTGCCGAGATGATGACCGACTGCGGCAGTTTCTCGCCTGATGAAGCAGGGGTTCGGGATGCTACGATTAAGGACTTGGACGAGAATACCATCAAAACCTTCCTAAGCAACAAGTTTGAAAAAGTATTAGTGAGAAAAGGGCTCGTGGGCGATGCTTTACGCGAAGCCTCTTTGGATACTGTCTGCTCCGCTATTGCCAGCGGCCACGATGGAGAGAAACTGCTGCGTAACCTACGCTTCATTCGTTATGATGGAAAAATCACAATGGCCGCAATGTTATTGTTTGGCAAGTATACCCAGCGTTGGCTTCCGGTAATGACAGCAAAGTGTATCTGCTTCGTTGGCAACAATCTCGGCGGTACACAATTTCGTGATAAAGTGAATGATGCCGACATTGAAGGCAATCTGCTTCATCAGTTTGAGACTATTATGGATTTCTTCACCCGAAACTTACGCCATATACAGGTTGGGGATGAATTTAACTCGCAAGGTGTATTGGAGATTCCATACATCAGCCTTGTTGAGTTCACCGTAAATGCTTTAGTGCATCGCTCGCTGAATGCGACAGCCCCTATTCGCATCTTCATTTTTGACGACAGGGTGGAGATACATAGTCCCGGAACTCTTCCAAATGGGCTTACCGTGGATGATATTGTTGTGGGAACCTCCATGCCACGCAATATGTTCCTCTTCACAAATGCCATCCATTTGCTCCCCTACACAGGAGCAGGTAGTGGTATGCTTCGTGCCTTGTCTGAGGATATGAATGTCTCGTTCACCAATAACGATAGGACAAATGAGTTCGTGATTACTATAAATAGGCCAGTAGGTAACCAAGTTAGCGAAAAAAGTAACCAAGCTAGCAATAAAAGTAACCAAGTTAATGGCAACTTAGACACTAAACTTGGACGCTATGACACCAACTTAGACACCGGACTTAGACACTTAGACACCAACCCTGACACAGGACTTGGACACTCCAACACAGACTTAGACACTAACTCTGAAACTCTCAATGACTACTTAGACACCAAGCGTCCTAAAATAACAAATAAGCAAAAAGACATTGTAAATTTCTGTAGTGTGCCACGCAGCAGCAAGGAAATTCTTGATAGAATAGGAGTAACAAATCATAGCAAGAATAGACAAACATATATAATGTCGCTTGTAGAGGCAGGCTATCTTGAAATGACCAATCCAGAACATCCTAATGCGAGTAACCAAAAATATAGGAGGCACAAGAAATGAACGAATCACTCATTCAAACAAACTCACATATATTTACCAACAAGAATGGTAACACGCTGATGCGTGAATTTGAGGGAGTACTCAGCAACAATCCTTCAATAAAGAACCTTGATGCTATGGTTGGATTCCTCCGAGCATCAGGCTATTTTTCTTTGCGCCCATTTTTGGACAACATCAATAAGGCCCGTGTCCTAATTGGTATTGACGTGGATAAATATATTGTTGAAGCTGTACGCCAAGGAAAAATGTTTTTTGGTGCAGAGGAAGAAGTAAAGGAGGACTGCTTACGACAAATACGTCGAGACATAGAAAATTCCGGATACAAAAAGGAAGTAGAAGACGGTATATTCCAAATGGTCAAGGATTTGTTAGACGGGAAATTGGAACTTCGTGCCCATCCATCCAAGAAAATCCATGCAAAGATGTACGTACTCTATCCCGATGGCTTTAACCAATACACACAAGGTATGCTTATTACGGGATCAAGCAATCTCTCCGGGAACGGTTTGGGTATTACAACCGACAAGCAATATGAGTTTAATGTCAAAATGGCTCAATATGACGATGTGAAATTTGCCAAGGATGAGTTTGAAGAACTTTGGAAAGAGGCAGAGGGGTGCGAGATTACAGCAGAAGAACTTAAAACAAGTATTGAGCGTACCTATCTCAAAGGGGATGTTTCTCCATACGATCTCTATATAAAGATGTTGATGGAATACTTTTCTGACCGAGTCATGGAGTCTGACAACGAAAATGCTGTGGATGTTCCTGATGGGTATACGAAATACGATTATCAAATGGATGCTGTAATAGAAGGTTATCAAAAACTTCTGCGATATGACGGTTTTTTTCTCGCTGATGTTGTTGGTCTAGGGAAAACGGTTATTGCCACCATGATTGCAAAGAAATTTCTTTTGGAAAATGGCAGGGATAATACAAAAATTCTTGTCGTGTATCCTCCAGCTGTTGAGCAAAACTGGAAAACAACCTTCAAAGACTTTGGTATTGACAAGTACACCAAGTTCATTACCAATGGCAGTTTGAACAAAGTGCTTGATGAAGACAACTATGACTATTGGAACGCGGACGAATACGACCTAGTCCTTGTAGACGAGGCACACAAGTTTCGCTCTCACACAACAAACGCTTTCGAGCAGTTGCAAGAAATCTGCAAGATGCCACGCATCAACCAAGGTCATATCGAGGGCTATAAAAAAAAGGTGATGCTTATTTCGGCAACTCCTATGAATAACTCACCAGCTGACATTTACAATGAGATTCTCCTTTTTCAGGACCCACGACACTGTACCATTGATGGGGTGGCTAATCTTACGGCATTTTTTAGTCCGCTCATCAAGGAGTTCAAGCGATTTCGTAATGAGCCAGAGTTTGATTTGACCAAATTCAAGAAACTGGCAGAACAAGTGCGTGACCGCATCATAAAGCCTCTGTCTGTTCGTCGTACCCGTACCGACATCGAAAGTGTGCCACGCTACAACAAAGATGTGAATGGCTTCCCAAAGGTGGAGCGTCCAATAGAAAGTCGTTATGAACTGAACGAACATTTGGCAGATTTGTTTGAGAAAGCTATGCTCACGCTGACAAAGGAACTGAGTTATGCTCGTTATCAAGCTATTGCTTATTTGAAGCCTGAAGCAGCAAATGGTTTATATGACAATGCAGAAACCATCAGCCGCTCTTTGGCTGGAATTCGTAAGAATGGACTGGTAAAGCGTCTGGAAAGCAGTTTCCATGCGTTCCAAGTTTCTATTGAGAACTTCAAGATTGCCAATCAGAACATGATTGACATGTTCAACAACAATAAGGTGTTCGTTGCTCCAGACCTTGATATCAACAACTTGTTGGCAGCAGGATGGAGCGAGGAAGAAATTGAGGAAAAACTGAATGCAAAGGCGCAGGACAACCCGAAGAATGCAAAGTTTACGGCAAATGATTTCCGCCCAGAATTCATTGATCTGCTTCGAGCAGACCAGGAGATTCTTGAACAAATGTACATAGACTGGTCGATTGTGACAGATGCTGATGATTCAAAGTTTGCCAAGTTCAATGAACTGTTGAAACATGAGTTATTCAAGGTTGAGCGTAATCCCGAGCAAAAACTTGTTGTGTTCTCAGAGTCTGTAGATACCGTAGAGTATCTTGCGAAACGCATTAACCGCAAAGACGTATTGGTTATCTCTGCTAAGAATCGCAGCAACCTCTTCAAGACCATTCGAGAGAACTTTGATGCCAACTTCAAGAACAAGCTCAACGACTACAATATCATCCTTACCACGGACGTACTAGCAGAGGGCATCAACTTGCACCGCTCAAATGTAATAGTCAACTATGATACGCCATGGAACTCTACACGACTGATGCAACGCATTGGACGTGTGAACCGTATCGGTTCTGCATCGAAAAACATTTATAACTACGTGTTTTACCCATCACGTCAGGGTAACAGGGAGATCAATCTTAATCAGATTGTCCTAAGTAAAATCCAGACATTCCACTCTACATTTGGAGAGGATAATCAGATTTACTCACAAAACGAGGTGATAGACCGCAACCTGAGCAAGCTCTTTGATGAGGCGATGAAAGAGCAAAAGAAAGACCTTAACCAAGAGTTGCCTTATTATGAAGAACTACGCACATTGTATAAGACCAATCGCCGTGAGTATAACCGAATAGCTAAACTGTCACTTCGTAGTCGTACAGGCCGTGCGTCACGTGCAGTTAACGGTGTAACTTTGTCCGGCGATACTCTCGTGTTTTTAAAAACCAACTTCCGTAAAGTGTTCTTCCTCGTATCAGAGAATGCGAAAGAACTTTCTGTGCTTGACGCATTGAAATACTTCAAGGCTACACCTGAAGAGCTGGCTGTGGAACGCATAGAGCAACACCACAACCATGTTGAGAAAGCGTTGCGCAAGTTCCACACCATACAAGAGGAAGAAATCAAAAATCAAGAATTTGGTCAAGACGATCCTTCAAGTCGTGGCGCACAGGTCAGTACCGCACTTAACCTGCTCTCTAATTTCATGCGTGAGATTGACGACAGCGAATTGTATCTGAAAGTCGCTCAACTGAAAACACTTGCAGAACGCGGAGTTATCACTTACATCTCCAAGCGTTTACAACGAATTCAGAAAGACCTACGCCGTGTTAGTGGCAAAGCACGCATGACACACGATGAAGCCTTGAACGAGATTATACAGATGGCAAATAAATATGCCCCATACTACATGGCAGAGGCAGAAATGCTGAAACAGATAGAATCGGAAGCCGAAATCATATTATCTGAATCATTTAAAGAAGCAAACTTATATGGATTACAAAGAAGTTATCGAGACAAGATATAATCGTGAAGCATGGCAAAAGTTGCTTTACGACATCTTTCACAACAAAGTACAGTTTTGGCGCACTCCAATATCAATAAAAGTGAATAGCCGTCTGGCAAAAGAGGCACTAAGTTTGGGTAAAATTTCTCTCTCAGACAGTGAAACTATAGCCGTCTATGAGGTAGAACTCAACGACAAAGTAGATATTGAGCGTAACCGTCGTGGTATTCGCGATATGCTCACTTCCGACTGGCGCAATATGGGTTATGCCGGCGCTTTCGTCTTTGGCTACCGTAAAGACGAAAGTGTATTGCGTTTCTCTTATGTCAGTGAAACATGGGGATTCAACAAGCAGGGTGAATACGAGAAAGTATCTACCGACACCATGCGCTACACTTATCTATTGGGAAAAGGACGTGGATGCCGTACTGCTATCGACCAGTTTACAACCTTAAAGAGCAGCAAACAGACACTGAGCGACATCACGGCAGCGTTCTCTGTGGAAGCTCTCACCAAGCAGTTCTATGGTGAACTGTTCGACTGGTATCTGTGGGCTATAGCCCCTGCTACAGGTATCTCTTTCCCGAACAACACTTCCATTGAAGATGATGACAGAGAAGATATAGAAACAAAGATTATTCGCATGATAACCCGTATCATGTTCGTTTGGTTTATCAAGCAGAAAAATCTTGTGCCCAATCGTTTGTTCGATCCTGAGTATATTCATACGATACTGAAAGATTTTGATGAAAAAAGCACTACCAATGGTAATTACTACAATGCTATTCTTCAAAATCTTTTCTTTGCAACGCTCAACCGTGCAATTGAGGATGAGGAGGGTAATAAACGCAAATTTGCCACTGCATCTAAACGAGACATCAAAACACTCTATCGCTACGAAGAATTGTTCACTATTTCTGAGCAGCAAGTGATTGACATGTTCGCAGAAGTACCGTTCCTAAACGGTGGCCTCTTTGAGTGCCTTGATAAGACAAAGACCATTGATGGTGTGGAACAAGCATACAACTTTGATGGTTTTAGTCGTAACGACCGCACTTTTGCAGATGGTCGCTATCGCTATCGTGCTGTTGTTCCTAATGCTTTATTCTTTGATGAGAAACGAGGTCTCTTCTCCATTCTTAACAAGTATAACTTCACCGTTGAGGAGAACACGCCTGAGGAACAACAAGTTGCACTTGACCCTGAACTATTGGGTAAAGTATTTGAGAATCTGCTCGGTGCATACAATCCTGAGACAAAGGAAACTGCTCGCAATCAAAGCGGCTCTTTCTATACACCTCGTGAGATTGTAAAGTACATGGTCGATGAAAGTCTGATTGCATATTTGGGAGAATCAGACTTCAACCGCTCATTGTTTGCTCCTAACTTCAAATATGAAGCAGCTCATGTGGAAGAGTATAAATCAATTGCTGAAAAGTTGAAAGCTGTCAAAGTGCTTGACCCAGCTTGCGGCTCAGGTGCATTTCCAATGGGATTGCTCAACCGTATGGCAGAGGTACTTCAGCGCATCGAGCCTAATACAAACGTGTATGAACAGAAACTGGCTATTATTGAGAACTGCCTCTACGGTAGTGATATTCAGAGTATAGCTGCGCAGATTACCAAGTTGCGCTTCTTTATTTCACTCATTGTAGATTGTGAGCGTGATGCCTCCAAACCAAACTTTGGAATACCTACATTGCCAAACCTTGAAACCAAGTTTGTCGCCGCCAACTCTCTCATTGCTAAGAAAAAGCAAGATATACAACGTAATCTTTTTGAAAATCCGGAGATTGAGCCTACTAAGGAAGAGCTTGCAAAGGTGCGCCATGAGCACTTCATGGCAAAATCAGCTTCCGCCAAGCGTCGACTGCGTGAGAAAGACCAGGAACTACGCAAGAAGTTGGCAAAGCTCTTGGCTGATGACAATAATTTTGCACCAGAAGATGCAATACAACTTGCCGCATGGAATCCTTACGACCAGAATGCAGTGAGCAAGTTCTTTGACCCCGAATGGATGTTTGGGCTTTCAGAACATCCGTTTGATATTGTCATTGGTAATCCACCGTATATCCAGTTACAAAACAACGGTGGCGAGCTAGCGAAACTGTATGCGGACTGCGGATATAAGACATTCGCACGCACAGGTGACATTTATTGTCTTTTCTATGAGCGTGGTCAGCAACTTCTAAAGGATGGTGGACACCTCTGCTACATCACATCCAACAAGTGGATGCGTGCAGGTTATGGCGAGAAAACCCGTGATTTCTTTGCTAAAAGCACCAATCCGCAACTGCTTATAGACTTTGCAGGAGTGAAAATTTTTGAAAGCGCGACTGTTGATACCAACATCCTACTTTTTTCTAAATCTGCCAACCAGCACAAGACATGGTGCGCAGTCACCAATAAGCAAAACAAGGATAGCGTAAAGAATTTGAGCGTTTTTGTGCAGCAACAGGGCGTGGAGTGTAATTTTGCAGGTAGTGACAGTTGGGTTATTTTGTCTCCAATAGAACAGAGCATCAAACGGAAGATTGAGGCGGTTGGTACTCCTCTCAAAGACTGGGATATTAACATCTATCGTGGAGTGCTCACAGGTTACAACGATGCTTTCATTATCTCTACTGAAAAAAGAGATGAAATTCTTGCCAGTTGCAAATGTGAAGAAGAGCGTAAGAAAACTGCGGAGTTAATACGACCGATTCTTCGTGGCAGGGACATCAAGAGGTATGGGTATGAGTGGGCTGACTTGTGGATTATCAATACTCACAATGGAATCAAAGGCAAACTGCCACGAATTGATGTGAATGAATATCCTACGATAAAAGCGCATTTAGACCAATATTGGGATAAAATCGAGAAAAGAGCAGACCAAGGGGACACACCGTACAACCTGAGGAACTGCGCTTATATGGAGGATTTTTATAAACCAAAATTGTTCTATGCTGATATTACCCAACGCTTGAACTTTTCTATATGCAAAGAGGTCATGTTCTGTAATAATACAACTTACTTCATCGCGGCAGAAAACAAAAAATTACTTGAGCATTTAGGTAAGTGCCTAAACTCCCCTTTGATTGATTGGTACTATAGAACATTATCAGTTCAACTTGGGGAAAAGGCCGTAAGAATGTTCTCTATTTATGTATTAGAGATTCCTATTCCACCCATCACGCAGAAGGATATTTATGATGCATTTAATCTTAATTCATTAGAAATTTCTTTCATAGAAAATAGAGGGAGCTAACTCTCTCTATTTTCTATATAATCAATTTCTTGCGAAGAGAGACCGTATAGCTGGTACACTTTATAGTCAATATCTATTTCCATCTCTTTTGATGGATTAACTGGATATGTACATAGATTATCTAACCCAATTTGCGGTATTGGGAGTTTTTCAACAAACATTGGCTTATATTCAAAGTATCCGCCATTTCTTGTCACTCCAAGTGAACGAATATAGTAATCTGCTATTTTTGAATTGAGGATATGCAATATTGCTATATTTGAGGTAACTAAGAATGGGCTTGGAGCATTAACAAACATTTCTTCTGGTGCGTATGAATATGCACCTTTCAGATTTAAATTACCCCATACAATTTTTGGCTTAAAGAAATCCACCATATTTACGTTTATTTACAACATTGTTGGATAGTAATTTTCAGCAAATGATATTTCTTCATCACTAAGTCCAACTATACTGTAAATCCGCTTATTTACCGATGACGTAAAAGATTGTGTATCTATAGAATGATCAATATAATTTTGAACTTGTTCTTCAAAGAATTGTTCATCTACTGGTGAAACGATTGGTATTATTAGTTCTTGAATTGTGAACTTTTTCCATCTTACTGTACCCACTCCAGTTGTAGTTCCTACTTTTGAAAAGAACCATTCTGACATTGGAGAATTAAGGATGCAGAGCAAATAAGGAAGGTGCTTTCCTGCCATTAAGAATGTTGTAGCTTCTGGTACAAAAGTGCCTATACTTTCATATGCAAATTTACTTCTATCTGAGATTTCTCCCCACACTATTTTCGGCTTATTAAAATCCTCCCAATAATTGATACTATCTTGCGTTTCAAACCACTTGTTGTTGGTTTTCTTGCGAGCCTTAACCTTTTCACCATTGATTGTATAGGTCTTACCTGTCTGTTCCAGCCTTTCTTTTCCGAACGAAAGAAGATACTGTTTTACTGCTGGGTACTGTTCTATGTCATAGTGACGGGACGGGAATGTTGCTATAAGGTACTTATCAGCCCACTCATACCCATACCTCTTGATGTCCCTGCCACGAAGAATCGGTCGAATAAGTTCAGCAGTATGGGAACGTTCTTCATCCGTCTGACAATTCGACAAAATTTCTTCGCGTTTTTCTGTGTTGATAATAAACGCATCATTAAAGCCTGTCTTAATACCATAGTTAATTTGAATATCCCAATCCTTCAACGGTGTTCCCACCGCCTCTATTTTTCTCTTAATACTCTGCTCAATGGGCGAAAGAATCACCCATGAATCAGATGAAGAGAAGTCACACTCCACGCCCTGTTGCTGCACAAAAACGCTCAGTTTTATTCTGCCATTTTTTCATTGATGAAACGTGCAAGCGTGTTACGGTCAACCTTACAGATTTTAGCAATCTGACGCTTCGATACACCAACAACCAACAACTCTTTGATTAAAGTTTCCTTGCCAGATAGCTTGTATTTTTCAGGGGCATTCTTTTTCCCTTTCGGGCGACCAAGTACAACACCCTCTGCTTTCTTTCTCGCTAACGCTTCCTTTGTGCGTTGGCTTATGAGATTACGTTCTATCTCTGCTGACAGACCAAACGCAAACGCCAACACTTTGCTCTGAATATCATCGCCTAAACGGTAGTTATCCTTGATAGTCCATACGCGGCACTCTTTTGTCATGCAGATATTAAGTATCTCCATTATCATAAAGAGGTTACGTCCCAGTCGTGAAAGTTCAGCACAGATGATGAGATCGTTTTCTTGTACCTTGTTGAGCAATTTACCTAACTGACGCTTGTCGTATGCCTTAGTTCCACTGATGGTTTCCTCAATCCAACCATCAATTTTAATTTTTTCTCGCTCGCAGAAATTGTTTATCTCAAAGCGTTGGTTCTCTACTGTCTGTTTGTCGCTACTTACTCGAATGTATCCGTAAATCATTTTTGTTATTTATTTAGTTATATAATTTGAAATTGTCTCATTGAATAAGACGGATATTCAGCTAATGAAATTAGCCCCTATTATTATAGTAGAGGTGCGAGATTTCTTCCTGTTAATTTGTGATTTAACTTGCTGGAAATTTGCAGACAAACATAAAAGCCATCAAAAATAGACAATAATGGGACGGAAATGCCGTCCCATTTATACTACATTGTACGTGATTTTCATGTAGCACAATATACGACCAGTCCCAATCCCACCGTATAAACAACCAAGAATATCACCAAAACTTTCATCCAGAAGTCGGAAAACCAAACGCCCTCATTCCGTCTGATGATTTTGCGCATATTAGATTCATGCTCGGCAATAAGTTTTGCTTGTTCGGCGCGGTGATTTGCCAATACCGAAATCCAACTTTCAATAGAATGGTCTATAAGTTGCCTAAGCTTTGTAAGTTGCTCTGGGGTAATTGTTGTCTTGAATTTCGTGTCCCGTTCAGCTTTCACAATTGCATTACAGATGCCACTGACTATATTCTCACAACTGCCAGCTGCCGCTTTGAGTGCACCCTCAATGCGACATTCGGCAGCGATAGCTTTCTCCAAATCCTCATTGAACTTTATCAGCGTTTCCTTTGCTTCTCTTATTTCTATGAGAAGTTTATCAATTTCTTGTTTTTCTGACTCAATTTGCTGGTTGATTTCAACTTTCTCCAGCATGTCGTTGACATTTATAGGTGAAGTGCCCCTTGATTTTCCTATACCCATTTTCTTATATTTATAAAAGGTAGATTATCTGTGAAGTCCTTTTTTGCGTTTGCACATGCTGTTTGCCATTCTTGCGCAGCGGCGTGCCCATTCAAGTTCATCCTCGTCCTTATCTCGTCCCCAGCCACCAGTGTCAGAACCGCCACCACCACTTGAAGCAGCCATACTTGTGGCAGCATCCAAATACCCGGCAAAGAGTAAAAGAGCCGTATGTTGTATCTCTTCAATCTTAGCCAACGGATGAGCTTCATCCAAAGAACAATCTTGCCGGATGATATTGTCAGCGGCTTCGGGTATCTCCACATGGTAGCTGTGATATTCGTCTGTCGCTATATCATAGTACCTTATAACAGGCTGTGGAGCCATCTTGGGTTGTACAACAGAATCAGCGTTGGCTGTCTGTGTTTGTTGAGGAATAGATTTTGTTGGCTCGGATTTCCTTTCCTGCTGATGCAGTTTTGCCCAAGTAGCCTCTATCTTTGATGGAGTCAGATTTCTCCCGATACCCAACACGGATGATTTATAATTGGAATTCCCCCGTTTGATGGAATAACCATAAACCTTTCCCTTATCATTTTCTTGTATGTGCACTTTGTAACCCCGTTTTGTCAGTTCCATTTTGTATTGTCGCCAACTGAATTTGTCCATCGCGCGAAGTATCTCCATACAACAGTTTGAGATTTCCTGCCTGTGCCGTATGCCGATTTCTTTGGACTGTACCCATCCTCGTTTTTCGTTGATGATATTCGCAGCCATGACTGCCCTCTCACCAATCTTATGGCTATCATTTATTTTTCCATTCATATCCACACGGTTGGCATCAATGTGCAGGTGGAGAATGCCACTTTTGGAATCACGATGGGTTCTTCGTCACTTTTGGGGCAGTAAAATATACTAAACACCTTTATCTATAGACTATACCAGCTTATTTAAGGGAATAAAATTAAAGCTATCAAAAGACACATGTTCAATAGGACAAGCATTACCTTGTTAGGCAATAAATTTACTAGCTTTAACACATGAACTGCCCCAAAAGTGACGAAGAACCTCACGATGCAGGGCGGCTATGTATTGCGAACCTTTGAGATTGGTTTGCTTTGAGGATATCCGTTTAGTCTTGCCAGAAAGGTCTATGGAATCAAACTCACGGATGAACTCATCTGCTAAACGTTCCCAGTCATTCATAGACCAACCACGGCTTTCGTTTTCGGCAGGGGAAATTTCAATTCTTATCACATTTCTGCCAAGAGGTCTGCCCTTGTTGATTTTCTCGGCAAACATCTTCTGCACGAGCATCATCCGACCGTACATTGCTTCCGGTGAAATATCATCGGGCAACAGGTTGGCTTTGACTACATCCGCTCTGTCTTTATTGACGGAATATCTTATGGCATTTGCGCCATGCGGTATGGTACTGGCTTTTGCTATCATAACGAGTAAGGAAATTTATTCGGTAAGATAATTCTCTATCTGGCTCCAGCGGTTGATTAGTTGCGTGGCTGTCATCATCCATTGTTCCACAAAGCGTGTGTCACTGAAATACATGGCTCGTTTATCCGCTTGGATGGATTTCACGGCAGCCGCAATACGGATGAGGTCGCCTCTTGCATCCGTCAGGCTGCACAAGGCTTCTACCTCACGCTCAGACAACCGTTGCCGTGGATGCTGCCCTAAAGCAGTGCGGCGCACATAGTTGCTCATGGACAAACCGCAGGTTTTGGCAAGTTCTTTCGCTTGGGTGTATTCCTGCTCCGTTACTCTGGCTTCAAGTCGCAAGGTACGCCTCATAACTTTCTTGTCATTTTCTTCGTCAACTTCATTGCTGATATTCTTTTTCTTCTTCATTGTGTTATGAGTGAAACTTCTTTCTAAAATTGGACAGCCCGGTGGGAGCTTGCGACTGCCGAAATATGCCTATAAGGTACGGATGAGTGCAGCGAATTTGTGCGACATAGGAACTTCTTGCAAGACCCCACACGAAAACATAGGCTCCACCGCCATTTCTAATATGATGATGTTGGGCTATCCGCAGAAATATCCTCGTTGGATTCTTCCTCTGCCGCAGACTGTGAAGAAACAGAAATAAGGGAAGAAGGAATTTCTCCATTATCTGATATAACTGGCATTTTGCCTGCGAAGGAAAAATCTGAATCGGAAACGCACCCCTCATTCATTGCTTCTGTTTGCCTGCAATCATCCTCTCCTTCTTCTTGCCGGTCTTTTATTCGGACATAGAAAGGATTGTCTATTCTGTTGCCATTTTCCATCCATGCCGATATACATTTCAGGGTGTGAACGCTTGTTCGGTTACTCTGCGTGGATGCGACAATTCCCAACTGGTTCATCTTATCAAGTACACGGGATATGGTCTTTTTGTCATAGCCTAACTTGCAGGATAAATCCACTTCCGAAAGGATGGCTTGCCCCACTTGTAAAGTTGTGGAAAATCCTTTTATGGCATAATCTGTTTCTTCCAACACAGCCGCTTCAATAAGTCGGTGCAATATCTTCATACGGTCAATGCCGTATTTGCTTCCTGCCAGATACGCAAGTTGCTCTGACGAAAGTACTATACAATAATCTGTTTTCATCGTCTGTATAATTTGAGATGATTTATAAATGGTGCAGCCAAAAGAGAAAGTCAGCAATGCATACCGTAACCTCTTTCTGGCATATAATACTCCTTGTCGTATGCGATGTGGTCAAGTACGTTTTGCAGCCTGTCCAATTGTTGGCTGTCCAATACACGGATGGCGGCAATGGTAATGTTCTGTGACGCGATACGCCGGTGCTCACAATTCCGTTCTGACATACTTCCGTCTCCATCGGCATGGACACTTCGCAGGTAATTGTTCACCGCCTCGGTCTGTTCCTTACTTGGAAAGGTGGAAGGGTAACAGTCTTGAACATACGTAACCATGTGGCTGACCACATTTGCCAGCAAAGGGTCACGTTCTTGTAGCTGTTTGATAAGTTCTTCTTTCCTCATATTGTTGGTTTATATTGTCCCGTGTCCCAAGCGTTTTTTATAACTTTCTATTTTGCTTACTTCCTATTTTTATTCTTTTTCGAGGGCAAAAGGGACAAGGGGACATAAGTTTTTTCTTTTCCCTTATTTAAAATTAGAATGGTAATTCCAGTTCACTTGGCAGTGTTGCGCAGGACTCTTCACTTGGAGTGTCCACCCTCACCCATGGGGATTTCGTCCGTCCCGTCTTATCGCAGTAGGCTGGATGCAGCCCCTTGACCTTCTCCTGTTCACTCCGTTTCCAATTTGGAATCATGGACATCAAGCGGTTGATGTATTGCGAAGTGTATTTGGACGGATTTCGTCTGACCAAATCATTGGGCAGTTCCTCTATTATCTGTCGGGCACAAACCATATTGAGTGAGGTCATTGTGGAATTTGGTTCTAAGTAGGCTCCTTTCTGATAAGCCAGTCGTGTCGGAATCATCCAATTTGCATACTGCATGGGAACCTCACGCTCCAGATACATTTCTATGTCCTCCATAATTGGGTCGACAAGAATGTTGGAATGTTGCATCTGCACCTCGTTGGCCTTATTCTCCATGTCCGGTGACAAGTAGAGTTTCATTCCTTGTCGATAATAGGCGTATGCCTCTGCCCAAAGCTGAGGAACGGAACACTGTAGTTTATCCAGCCAATCCGACACATACCCATTGCCTTTGACCGAGATAATCCACCATCGGCGATTTCCATTGTCTCCTTGCAGGAAGTTTGCCTCATTGGTGGTAGCCGCAAAAACATTATGTCGCATGAACTCCACCACCTTATGCCCATAAGCCGGACGCATATAATCACTGCAACGGCTTAGAAAAGCCTTGGCTGCCTCTGCATCGTTCGCTCGTTTCAAACCATTCAACTCACTGATTTCAATAATCCAGCCATTGGTTATGGTCTCCACTTTCTCCTTGTCACCACTGGCGAAAGAAAATGAGTCGTTGAACCACTTACCGCTAATAGCTTTGAAGAAGGTGCTCTTACCGATACCTTGGGGACCGGGCAAGGTCAATACGTTGTCAAACTTGCAACCTGGATTGAATACTCTAGTTACAGCCGCCACAAACCAAAGTTTTGTCTGTTCTCTGACAAGCGGATTGTCCTCGGCTCCAAGATAATCTATGATGGTTGTGGCTATGCGAGGTTGTCCGTCCCATGTCTCTTGTGTGATGAATTCCTGTACAGGATTGAAACTCCGTTCAGAAGAAGTGGTCTTCAGTATCTCAAATACTTTGTTCTGCGTCAGGCGTATTCTGTATGTTCTTTCCAGATAGTCCTGTATCTTTCCTGCTGATTCTTCATCAATTTTGTTACCATTGACATTGCGGAACAAAGGGCAGAAACACACATCGTCCTGACAGAAGGTATCGTACCTTATCTGACTAAGATTCTCATCCAGTGTGAAAATAAGCCGGAGATTACTGATGGAACGAACCGGATTCCCGTAACTGTCTGTTGCCAGATTCTTTTTCCAATTCTCTTCCATACCGCTATTCTTTGATATGGATGCCACCAGATTCCTTTGCCAAAGCCAATGCAAGGTCTGCATCCACTACGATTTTTCGTCCTATCTGCGTGATGGCTTTGTCTATGATGCCGTTCTTCTTAATGCGGTTGGCGGTGGGTACGCTACAACCGAATACACGGGCGATACCCTCTATGCCATAGTAGTTGCCTTTGGATGCCACTTGGGGAGTGGCCGCTTCTGTACTCTCCACACTTTTAGTGATGAGAAAACAAAGCTCCTCACCCGTCATCATGGCGATGGGCTTTTGGAGTAGTTGGTTAAGATTGAGTTTTTCTTCCATACCTTTACTTGTTTGATGATTAAATACTTTAAGCCTCGGCTCAACTCTGTGAAACCGATTTCACAAGCAAAGGTAGTGTATGAAACTCTGTGTGTTGGTCGGTTTATTTATACCTTATTTTAACCGACCGTATTACAACAGTTGTTTGCAAAGTAAATACGGATAGCTTGATTTCCCAACTACCCGTTATTGGCAAAATAGTCCGTCCATCGGTCTATTATCCGTTTTGCTTTGGTGTAACTGCTTCCTCTTTGGGGTGAGTTCAAAGTAAGTTCCTTGATTTCCCCGTATCGCTTCTGTGGTATATCGTGCCCGTAATGTCGTTGAGAGAACTGTTCTATGGTACGGTGGAATGTCATGTATCTTGTGGACGCTTTTATCTTGCCAGACTTTACCAATGATTTCAACAAATAGGCAAGACTTATGTCCTCTGTATTTTCTTCAAGAAACAAAAGGATACCCTGCTTGATACGTTCCTTGTCGTCCAAAAGAATATCATCCAATGATTGTATCACCTTTCTATTGCCTCGCCTGCCTTTTACTTTTCGTAGGGCAAACATCACCTCTTTCCAGATTTCCGTGGTACAGCCTTCTATGGTATCTTCCCAGTCTGCTTTGGTTTCTGTACCCATCTCTATACTTCCATTGACAAGCAGGGTAACGCATAACTTTACAAGAAGCATATCGCCATGGTCAACCTCTTCACTGTTCAGCAGACGGTTAAGTAATTTGGCCATACGTGAAAGACCGTGGTCAAATACCACGAAATAATACATACAATAAGCCAAGTCTTCTTTCTTTTCCATTACACGGTCATACAGGTTAGCCATGAACACACCAATGAATACTGCATGAGAGAGGAAAACAATTTGAGAGATATAGGTCAGGAACTGATAAACCATTTTTCTTTCCAGTTTGCTCAACAGATAACATCCTTTGCTGTTTTTCATGAACATATCTAATTGCCCAATCAAGTAGGACCTTAACTCCTGCGGCAGACGATTCCATATTTCAATAGGTGTTTCAGAATGAACCATCAGCAGCCCGGACTTTGGCGATGTAAGCAGTTCTATTGTCCCCATTTTGATACTGACACCTATCCACAAACGCTTGTTGGTGATACATTGGGCTATGGTCTCGGTATATTGACCAGCCCATTGTTGATTGGTTATATTTTGTATGTCTTTACCATTTGCCAAATTAGAAAGCCAATCATACATCATCAAGGCTTCGGGAGGTGTGCATTTCTGCATCATCAGATACATGTCCATCAGGACAGATACATCACCTTTTGCCACAGCATCCATGCGCTTACAAAAGTCGGCATACACTTCTTCATGGGCTGATTTCCATGCACGGATAGCCATATCAGCCGCATCCTTCCTTTTGGAATAGGATTTTATCCTTTCTATGAAATTTATCATCAGCATTACGGATTAAGGTTGTCTGAATAATTTAAGCAGTTCTTCTGTGGACATGCTTGCCAGTTTCGCTAACAGAGCATTCCTTTCAGAAGAATTCTCCAAGTTTAGCAGTTTTGAATTGTTTTGCATCTGTATATCGAGAGGATAATGCTCAATGTAGATTTGAGTAATGGCATGAGCAGAAGTTGAATGCCCCATGCTTTCAGAGATATAATCCATATCCACTCCGGCATTATGCAGATTAGTAGCAAACGAGTGTCGGCACCATGTGCCGGACGGACAGATGGACTTATCCCAATTCAATGCCTCATGGCAAATCTTAATGACGCGGTCTTTCACGTTTGAGTTCTCTTGCATGGTGTATTTGCGGCGTAACTCTTCCGTTTCCGCTCCTTTTAATATATCGGGGAACACAAAACCGTCCCGAATCGGAGGTGCAGCTATCTCATCCAAGATATATCGTAAAGGAGGGATGATAGGGACTATTACCTCTGAGCCGTCAGCACTCCGTCGGGATGTTTTCTTTCGATTGAAGCGGAAAGCTTTGCCATTTGTCTGATAATAATAACTATTATAGGTCAAGCGGCCAGCATCAGCCATATTGAAACCGTTGCAAAGATATTGGGCAAGAAATAATCCCAATGAATAATGCGCACGTTGCACATATTCTTCCGACCAATGTTCAGGATACTTCTTTGATACGAAAAGGTTGTATAGTTCCGTCATCTGATTTACGTTCAAGAAGCTCTGCTTGCGCTTTGCACTCTTGGGAATGCTTACCAAGCCTTTCTCTTTCTTGTTAGAAAAGGGATAAGGAACATCTTTGAGGTAGCCTTCATGTACACACCTGTTCCATACGGCACGGCAACAGCGCAAGTAGATACCGGCCGTAGTGTCGCTGATTTTACCGACAATCGCACCATTTTCGTCTTTAACTCCATTGTGCATACCATCCTTCCACTTCTGAAGTTCTGCCGCACAGATGCAGAAGCCCTTAATTGCATTTTCTCCAAGAATCTTTCTGAATGATTTGAGAGAACACTCATAACTTTCTGCGGTGGTGAAACGTACTCCTCCATCTTCTGTACGCAACTCGTGAATGACTTGCTCCCATATACTAATAAAGGATTGTGATTTGGTTGTGTCCTCTTTGGATAGCACCACTTCTTCACCCATGATACATTGACGTACCATCTCAAATGTCAGGATGCCGCCTTTGTTCAGGTTCATCAGGATTTCTTTGTACTTGGGAACGATAGTGTCTTTCCATTCTTTTTGTAACCTGTAGTTCTCGCTTTTACATTTCGTCGCATTGCAGATGTCCGAGAACTTTTTCTCAGTAAAAGAACTTCCAACTGTAAAGTAGAAGAACTTGCGGTCTATCGTAAAACGAAGAGATAATGGAAACTCACACGCATTCTTTCTGCGGGTACGCGAATCCAACACGATAGAGACAGAACAGTTTCGCTCTTTGAAAAGGGGCAAAGACTTTGTCAATTTTTCCATTGCATTCATTGTTTATGTTCAACATAACCTCTGAATACAGCCGATTTGCAATGTGAGGCATACATATACAAAACGCTACATATAACCACAGAGTCCCTATCCTTTGACGGATAAAAACATTGTCGTTATATGCAGCGGTGCAATCTCGTTGTCTTCTGTCGCTGACTGGTAACCGGGCTTCTGCTAATCGGTCTCAACCCCTGAAGCAACTCTCACATATTGTTTGAAATAGAGTATTCTCCGACTAATACTCCCTCTACGCTTCGATTCACCGGAATGGGATGACCCTCCCACGAAGGTTAGACAAACTCACTTTTCCTTATAAGGAAAGAGCACCTCTTGGTCATGGCTCGCCATAAATGCATTGCATTTGCAAAGTTACAATATTATTCTGTAAATCAATATACAAATGGAGTATATTTGAGTTCATTTAATCGTAAAGTGTCGTCACACTAACAAAACTTCGGGTAAAAATGCTACAGGATTGCATGGAGCATCATAGAAATTCTATGTGTAAAACACGGCCAACTCAAACAGTTTGTTTACGCATTGTTTACGCAAGGGCAAGAAAAAAGGAGTTGCGAAATTCGTAACTCCTTGATTTTGAAAGTGGACCAGCCTGGGCTTGAACCAGGGACCTCCAGATTATGAGTCTGTTGCTCTAACCAACTGAGCTACAAGTCCGGTGTTATCCTTCTCGGATAGCGGGTACAAAAGTAATATATTCTGTTGATATATACAAACTTTTTAGTTAAAACATATCGGTATCTTCGTAAAAAGATGCCATTTACTTCTCTATTTTCCGCTTTTAAAACTTATATGTGCGCCGGGGATTTTTCGGGAACCAACCCTTTCTGACTCGCTCCTCTTGTTCAAAGACCTCTTTGATAGTCCAAAACGAAGAGAAAGCGAAAACACCTAAAAGGGAAGCGACCAGAATATTCTCCACACAAAGGGAAGCCACAACACCAATGATACCCAACAAAAGAAAGAACCACCAGCATTTGGTACCCCAATAGTACTCAGCCTTCACAACAACAGGGTGAAACAAACCGATAATGAGGAATGTACAAATGCCGATGAATAGGCCCGAAAGATGATAGTCATTCAGAAACTCCATAAACCACACTGAATTACTTCTCTGGACAAATAGGTATCTCCTTCTTGATGCTCTGCTCCAAAGAGATCAATGTTTCCGTAGCCGTTACACCCGGAATCTCCTGCATCTTATTGTTCAGCAAGTCCATCAAGTGCTCATTGTCACGCGCATATACTTTCGTCAGCATGGTGTAGGGACCCGTGGTAAAGTGACATTCTACTATTTCGGGGATTTTCTCCATTTCGGCAACTACCGATTTGTACATGGAACCTTTCTCTAACTTGATTCCTACATACGTACAGGTTCTATAGCCCAAAGATTTCGGATTCACATGATAGCCAGAACCAACAATTACGCCTAAGTCAATCAAACGCTGCACACGTTGATGAATGGCAGCGCGTGATACACCACACTCAGCAGCTACATCCTTGAAGGGAATACGAGCATTCTGGGAAATAATCTCCAGAATTTGACGGTCAAGATTGTCTATTTTTTCCATAATATCAATAAGTGTATGTTTTTATTCTTATCAAATAGTAAGCAAATATAGAGCTTTATTTTAATTTCTCTATACAAAAGGAGGAAAAAATAAGGAATAAGTCAAAAAAAAGCGGACGAAGCAGATGTTTTTGTTCACATCTGTTCGTCCACCAAGTTTATGCGGAAGGTAAGGATGACCTTCTACCGACTGTTATTTTTCGGAGTTCCAATTGTTACTTTTCAATGCCCCAATTGTTACTTTTCGAAGTTCTAATTGTTGCTTTTCAATGCTCCGATTGTTATTTCTCGATGCTTACGAGCTCTACTTCGAAGATCAGCGTTGAGAACGGTTTGATCTGACCGCCTGTCTCTCTGCTGCCATATGCCAGTTCTTGCGGAATATAAAGTTCCCACTTAGAACCAACAGGCATCATAGTGAGGGCTTCTGTCCAACCTTTGATCACCTGATTGGCGCGGAAGGTAGTCGGTTCGTTGCGTTTATATGAGCTGTCGAACTCGGTACCGTCGATCAATGTACCTTTATAGTTCACTTTCACTTTGCAGGTATCGGCAGGGATTTCACCTTTACCTTCGGTGATGATTTTATATTGCAGACCGCTCGGAGTGGTTACAACGCCTTCTTTAGTCTTGTTCTCAGCAAGGAATTTCTCGCCTTCAGCTTTGTTATCGGCATATTTCACGGCCAAGGCTTTTTCTTTGATAGCCTCCATGCTCTCGCGCATGTAAACCTCTGCAGCAGCTTTGTCCATCACGTTGTTTTTGCCCATGACACCTGCAATGAAGCCTGCCAACATGTTTTCGCGGCTCAGGCTCTGAGTTGAGTCGTTACCGAAAATCTGCTGGTTGAAGCCTTCTACCCATTGCTTGCTTACCATTTGGCCGATCTGCATACCGGTCATGTAAGCAGCATCTTTCTTATCGATTTTAGTTGCACCTTCGTTGAAACCTTTGATGAACTCAGCCATCTGGGTTGTGTCAACGCCTTGTTGCATCAGATACTGAGTCAGACCTTCGGTACGAGCCATACCGATAGCATATGACAATGAGTCAACATCTGTTTTCAGGTTTGCTTTCGGGCTTTGTGCAGTACAGGAAACCAAGCCTGCACCTACTGCAAGAGCCATAATAAATGTTACTTTTTTCATTTTGCTTTTACTGTTTATTTTTATTTTTGAGATAATATTTCGAGCAATTCTACTTCGAATACCAGTGTACTGTGGGGCGGAATCATTTCGCCTGCACCTTGTGCGCCGTAAGCGAGGTCAGAAGGGATGTAAAGTTTCCATTTGGCGCCTTCGGGCATCAGTTGCAGAGCTTCCACCCAACCGGGAATCACTTGGCTTACGCCGAACACTGCGGGTTGTCCGCGTTTGATGGAGCTGTCGAACAGGGTTCCATCAATCAGTGTACCTTCGTAGTGGCATTTCACCTGGTCGGAGGCTGTCGCATACTTTCCTATACGCCCTTCATTGATAACTTCATATTGCAAGCCGCTGGGCAAGGTGATAACGTTCGGGCGCTTCTTGTTTTCTTCCAAGAAACGTTTACCCTCTTCGATGTTGGCGGCATTCATTTTTTCTTCCAGTTCGGCAAAGTATTTGTTCACGATGTCGCGCGCTTCGGCATGCGAAATGGCGGTTTTGTTTCCTTCCAATACATCTTTGACTGCTTGTGCAAAGTCATCTACTTCGATGCCTTTGGCACCCATGCTCAATAAATTTTGACCTATTCCAAGGCCGATAGCGTAACTAAATTTATCCATACGTTTTTTCGGGTTGATACTGAAAGTGATTTCTCTTTCAGTCAATTGCAAAATTACAAGTCGCAAAAGTAAGTCTTTTATTCGAATGATTTATGCTTTTTAGATTTAAATTTTCTTATATCTATGGCTATTTCGGCAATCTTACGTACTTTTGTAAGAAACTAACGGTGCAATTCGGGTCTCGGACGACTTTTCCAGAATCTTAAAGGTAGAAAGAGAGATTCCTCGAGGATTGATGTTTCTCGCATTACCGATATTTTCGTCGCATCAGTTCCTTATCAGAAACGCTGTTTCTCCGTAGTTTCTCCGTGTCCTATAGTTTGGAGGAACCTTGGAGCGGGTATGGACTTGGTATGGAGCGGGTACGGACCAGATAGGACCGAATTGTTTCACCAAAGCAAGAAAGAAATTAAGTTAATGTAAAAAGGAGATCGGTTATGAAGAACTTAGTCATTTTGTCCGGTGCAGGAATGAGTGCCGAGAGTGGAATCAGTACGTTTCGCGATGCGGGCGGGCTGTGGGACAAGTATCCGGTGATGCAGGTTGCCAGCATCGAGGGTTACGTGAGAGATCCGGAGTTGGTGATCAACTTTTATAATGAGCGTCGCAAGCAATTGCTTGATGTGCTACCAAACGCAGGACACATAGGACTTGCCGAACTGGAGAAGAAATTCAAGGTGACAGTGATCACACAGAATGTGGACAACCTGCACGAGCGCGCCGGAAGCACGCACGTCATCCATCTGCATGGGGAGCTGACGAAGGTATGTTCCAGCCGCGACCCTTACAATCCCCGTTACATAAAGGAGCTGGAGCCGGAAGAGTATGAAGTGAAGATGGGCGACAAGGCGGGTGACGGCAGTCAGTTGCGGCCGTTTATCGTCTGGTTTGGCGAAGCGGTACCGGAGATAGAGACGGCCATCGATTATGTGGAAAAAGCAGATATCTTCGTCATCATCGGCACTTCGCTGAACGTATATCCGGCGGCAGGGCTTCTGAACTATGTGCCCCGTTCGGCGGAAGTCTACCTGATTGATCCGAAACCTGTTGACACCCACTCTGCAAGGCAGATACATGTCATTCAGAAAGGGGCCTCGGAAGGGATAGAAGAATTACGGCAGACGATTCTTACACCAAAGGCGGGAAACTGACAGGAAGCGGGAAGCTATTTCTTCAGTACTGCCCGCAACACAAACCACGCATGATGCGCCACGGTGCTCAGCAGCCCGTAGTGATGCACCATGATGCGGAAGCGTTCGCGCAGCGACGCCTTATGGTTTTGTGTGGTCATGCCCTCCTCCAAATAGTCGATAAGCGTGAGATGCGTGTTATGCAGCGTCCGCGCTTTTTTCATGATGCGGATGCACCAGTCGAAGTCGGCGGAGAAGCGGTAGTTCATATGATAAGGCATGACGAGCGTGCGTTTGGCAAAAAACGCCTGATGGCAGACGAGCATGCCTTGCTTGAAACTCTTCCACGTCAACACTTCGGGAGCTGAGAGGCGGCGCATCCGCCGAAAATGTCCTTCTTTATCCACCAAGGCGGTTTCACCGTACATCACGTCCGGCAGTTCGTTGCCGGAAAGAGTGTGTACCATCTGCTGCAACGTGTCGTCTTCGTGAAAACTGTCGCCGGCATTGAGGAAACAAAGATAGTCGCCTGTAGCCAGCCCGATGCCCTTGTTCATGGCATCGTAGAGTCCCTTGTCCGGTTCGCTGACGATTCGAGTGATGTGGTCGCGGTATCTTTCGGCAATGGCAAGGGTCTGGTCTTTGGACGCGCCGTCTACGATGATATACTCCACGTGGTGATAGGTCTGCGAGATGACACTTTGTATTGTGTCTTCCAATACAGCCTCGGCATTGTAAGTCACGGTGATGACGCTGAACTTCGGTGTGGGACGGTTATGCATTTCTTCCGGTTATTTTGTTGTACACATCAATATATCTTTTGGCAATGGCGCGTTCGGAATAGCTTCCGACGGCTTTCCGGTGTGCTTGTTCGGCAAGGGTGTCGTATTCGGGCTCGGTCAGTATCCAGTGGATGCCGTTGGCGAAATCTTCGACCGATTTGTATTGTGCCACATAACCGTTGTGCAGGTGGTCTATCATTTCCGGTATGCCGCCCACGTTGAAGCCTACGCAGGGAGTTCCGCAGGACATGGCTTCCATGATGGTGTTGGGCAGGTTTTCTTCGAGCGAAGGGGTCACAAAGAGGTCGACAGCATTGTAGATGTCCACCAACTGATGCTCGTTGCTGACGAAGTTGAGCGGATAGACCTTGAAGGGAAGCAGGGGTTCCATCTGTTCGGACTGATTGCCGAAGACAACGACTCCCAGTTCGTCTTTCAGCTCAGGGTGTTTCTCCGCCAGCAGTTTACACGCCTCGATCATGTAGTCGATGCCTTTCCGCTTGTCCGTTATCTTCACCGACCCGAACAGAATGAGTTTACCCTCCTGCGGAAGGTTGCATTTCCGGCGTGCCTCGGCGGCATCATGAGGCTTGAAGAGGTTGGTATTGATGGGGTTGGGGATGTTCATCACGGTATGCCCGCTGAGCAGTTCGCTTTTCCGCGCCAGGCTTTCGAGCCAGCGGCTGCACGCCACAAACGTGATATGCCGACCTTGATAGAGCTTCTTCTTCTTGAGAAAGATGCGGTGCGAAAGGTCACGCTTTCCGCCCCCTCCGTAGAGGAAAGGACAGTGATGGCACTCTTGCTCGTAGCGGGTGCACTGACGCGCATGATGACAGATGCCGGTGCAGGGCCACATGTCGTGCATGGTCCACACGACGGGTTTGCCCGATGCCAGAATCTTCTCGATATTCTTCAGGGAGAGCATGCCTTGATTTATCCAATGGAGGTGGATGACGTCAGCTTGCTGAAACTCTGGCAGATAGGTGATATCACAGCCGGCATTGGCTATATCAACGGCAAAAAGATTACTCTTCTTGAAGTGGTTGGCTTGCCAAATGACGATACGTTCCCATACGAATTTCCACACCAGGCTCCAATTCTTCTTGAGAGCCACCACGGTGATCTGTTCGGTCTGCTTGTCGCGCACCAGCATCTTTACTTTGATACCGCTGTTCTTGAGCGATTCCATTAACCGGCTTGCTGCCACGGCGGCACCGCCGATGCGTTCTGACGTACTGATGATAACTACTCTCATTATTCTTTTTCCCTCCTTTCTTGAATAGTCTTGTAACCTATTGGGGATTGCTGTATCTCTTTCTTTCGGGCCAATTGGGACAGAGCCATATAGACGTCGTCCAGTTCTTTACGGTTGTCTTCGGACAGGTCGTTGATAGCGGAAAGCGTCTCCTCGCTCAGTTTTTCCAGTGCTTTTACCCGATTTTTCAGTTCTTCCAGTTCCTGGTGGGTATTTACAGCGGGCAGACCTTGGCGGATGGCAACGAAAGCCCGCATGATGGCGATGTTCACATAGATGGCTATGTCGCTGTTCAAGATGCCGGACAACATGGCAAGCCCCTGTTCGGTGAAGGCGAAAGGCAGTTTGCGGATACCGCCCCAACTTGAAGTCACAAATTGTGACTTCAAGTTATCCCATTCTTCTTTATTTAGTTGGAACATAAAATCAGGCGGGAATCTTTTGATATTTCTTTTTACCGCCTGATTCAATACTTTTACTTCTACTTGGTAGAGTTCCGCCAAGTCTTTGTCCAGCATGACCCGGGTACCTCTCACCTCATATATTTTATTTTGAATAATTAGTTGTTCCATAATCCTCGGAGGAGCTTGAATATTTTCGGCAAAAGTACGTTTTTTGCGTGTTTGTTGTGTATAAAAGATTGTTTTTTTCACGGGTTTCTCACGGGTTTCGTTTAAAGTGGCTATCTTTGCGAGCCAGATAGACGATACTTAAAAGCTAATGATGGTATGGGAGAAAAAGGATTAAAAGGACTGGAGTTGTTGTGGCAGACATTCTTGAGTGTGGTGAAAATCCTGCTGCAATCCAAGTGGAACACCCGCTTGCCCTCTTCTTTCAGCAATCCGGACGAGTTGCTGATACTTGCCAACGGTCCTTCGCTGAACCGCACGATAGAGGAAGCCGCGGCTTTCGTCAAAGGGAAGACCCTACTGGCAGTGAACTTCTGCGTCACCTCACCCATGTTCGAGCGCCTGCGCCCCGAAATCTACCTGATCGCCGACCCGCTGTTCTGGATAGTTCCCGAGAAGCGTGTACAACTGTTTAAGACGATGGCTGAGAAGACAACGTGGGACATGAATTTCTTCGTCCCCGCCCGCGCCTTGAAGAACAAGGATTGGCAACCGCTCCTTGCCGGCAATCCGCACATCAAACTCCACATCTACAATACCACTCCGATCGAAGGCTTCCAAGGCTTCTGCAACTGGGTATTCCGCCGGGGATGGGGTGTTCCCCGCCCGCACAACGTGCTGATTCCGTCCATTGCCGTAGGACTTCGCCTGCCGTTCAAGAAGGTTTACCTGGCAGGTGCCGATCACTCTTGGCTGCCGGAAATCCACGTGACTGACGACAATGTGGTGCTGATGCATCAGAAACATTTCTACGACCAGAACAAATCGCATGCCGACACCGTGAAACAGGAGAACCTGAACAGTGCACGGCTCTACACGATACTTTATCACATGTACGTAGCTTTCAAATCCTATTTCGTGCTCGAGGCCTACGCCCGCCGCCTGGGCAAGGAGGTCATCAACGTCACCCCCGGCTCGTACATCGACGCTTTTAAACGGATGAAAATATGAAAGATGGAATAATCATTCAGGCACGCACCGGCTCTACCCGGCTGCACAACAAGATTCTGCTCCCCTTCTACGGCGAACAGCGCATCATCGACATTCTGATAGCCAACATCCGGCAGGCCTGTCCGGACAAGTGCATCGTGCTTGCCACGACCGCACGCCCGCAGGATGACGTGCTTGCCGAAGTGGCACACCAGGCAGGGATTCTCTGCTTCCGCGGCGATGAGGACAACGTGCTCGACCGCTTTATCCGTGCTGCCGAAGCCTTCGATATCGACCGCTTCATCCGTGTCTGTTCGGACAATCCTTTCCTGCGCCCTGAGACGTTCAACACGTTCTTCGCGGAGCACACCTTCGCACCCGCCGACTACATCGCCTACGGCTTTGCCGACGGACGCCCCACCATCAAGTCCCACCTGGGGCTGTATGCCGAACTGACCACTACGGACGCCCTGCGCCATGCTGCCATCGCCACGCAAGAGAAACTCTATGTGGAGCATGTCACCATCTATCTCTATACGCATCCCGAAGCTTTCAACGTACGCCTGCTGCCGCTGCCCGACGAACTGGAAGGCCGCTTCGACCTCCGCTTCACGCTCGACACCCCAGAAGACTTCACCTTGCTGCAAGAGCTGTATGCCACCTTCTACGAGAAGACCGACCGTAGCATTCACGCCCTTCTCCAACTGGTGAAGGCGCATCCCGAATACCGCGCCAAGATGCTGGAGAACATTGCGAAGAATGAGAAATGACATAAAGGCATGACGCACCCGCTTCCCGTCCCAGAAAAAGGCAGGGGAAACCGATCTGAAGACAGTAATAAACCTAAGATAACCGAATGAACAGTACATATATTATCGGAGAAATCGGTCAGAACCATAACGGTTCCGTTGATATAGCCAAATTGATTGTAGACCTGGTATCCCGCCCCGTCCGTGAGGAAGTGTTCGATATAGAACTTCGTCCGATGGATGCCGTGAAAATGACCAAACGTGATTTGAATGAGGAACTGACAGACTCCCAGATGAATCGTTCTTACGATTCTCCCCATTCTTTCGGACGCACCTACGGCGAGCACCGCGCTTTTCTGGAGCTGACGGACGAGGAACACTTTGAAGTCTATAAGCACGCCAAATCTTTAGGGCTTGATTTTGTAGAAACGCTCTGTTCAAAAGGCTGCCTCTCTCTGCTGAAACTTTTCACGCCCGACCGCCTGAAAGTGGCAAGCCGCGACCTCACTAACCTCCCCTTGCTGGAAGTGATGGCGGAGACACGGATACCCATCATCCTGTCCACCGGCATGGCGGGTAGGAAGGAACTGGATGATGCCTTGGAAGTGATCACCCGCTATCATAATGATATTTCCATCCTGCACTGCGTATCCCAATACCCTACCCATCCCGATAATCTCAATCTGAAGACTATCAGCTACCTGAAACAGCATTATGGCCAGTACACTATCGGTTTCTCCGACCACACCATCGGCATCGCCGCCCCTATTGTTGCCGTAGGAATGGGTGCCGAAATGATAGAGAAGCATGTCACCATCGACCGCCGCATGAAGGGAACTGACCAGCAAGGCTCTTTGGGACCGGACGGGGTGAACCGCATGATACGCGACATCCGGATAGCTGAACGTTGGTTGGGGAAAGAAGAGTTGTACATCGACGCTTCCGTGGCTTCGGCAAAGGTGAAGCTGGAACGCTCCATCGCTACCCGCCGCACGCTGCATCCTGGCGAGGTCATCGCAGAGGAGGACCTCCATCTGCTCAGTCCCGGCGACGGCTTCAAGTGGGCGGAGCGCGACAAGGTCATAGGACATAAGGTGCTGAAGGAGATTCCGCGCAATGAGATTGTATATCCTGCGTTGATTGAATCGTGAGGCACCCTTTTTCATTCTCATTTTATTCTCATTTCGTTTTTATCCCATAAACCCTAAATAAGATTTATGTTACCCAAGTTAGTTATTACAGATATTGATGGTGTTTGGACAGACGGCGGAATGTATTACACCGCCGAAGGTGACGTCATGAAGCTCTTCTCCGTAAAAGACGGCTGGGGCGTCATCTTCCTCCGCGAACTGGGCATTCCCGTAGCCATCATGACAGGCGAGAACTCCGCCCTCGTACAGAAACGGGCGGACAAACTGAAAATCAACCGTTGCTACCTGCACGTCGGCGACAAACTGACGAAAGCCAAAGAGGTCTGCGAGGAAATGGGCATCACGCTGGCAGATGTCGCCTTCATCGGCGACGACCTGAACGACATCCGCCTGCTGCGTGCGGTCGGCTTCAGCGCTTCTCCCTGCAACACGCCCGACTACGTGAAGCGCGAAGTAGACTACGTGACAACAGCCCACGGCGGCTTCGGCGCATTCCGCGAGTTCGTAGAGAAGCTGCTGGCGGACAACGGCATGCTGGAGACGGTACTCCAGAAGTTCATGTAGGTTTATCTCTCTTTGATGCGTGGCAGGGGAATGAACAGGGAAACCATGCCGCGCACTTTTTTCAGTACCCTCATGACCCGCTCACGGGCTGTGGGTTTCAGTGGAATTTCCTTGGCAGCCAACTCCTGCCTGCTCCATTCGGGACGGTACCGGAGCAGTCTTTCTTCTGCGTCCCGGATCTTACTCTCTGCAGCCGACACCTGCCTGTAGTAACGGATCAGGTTCAGGCAAATCTGCGTGTGGGCATTGCGCAAGGCATCGCAAACCTCCGTGCGCTGCACCTGTTCGAAGTGAGCGATCAGCAGTTCGCGTACGGTCAGGGCGGTGTCCAGTTTCCGGTCCATTCCTGTCATACTCCATATCGCCTTGCCGTGTTGCCGGTAGACTGCCATCGGACGGTTGATGTAGTGTATATCCCCGTATTGCGCATTAAGCATATGCAGGGCATAGTCGTAGGTGCTTACCTGAGCAAACCAGTCGGGAAAGTCACCGAACAGCCCTTTGCGGAAGACGGCGGAGACATTGGTGATGTAGTTACTACGCGCCAAGTCGATCAGGCAGGTATCCGACTTCTGTCCTCCGCCGTTACTGAGGCTCTTTGTCCCGTTATCCTCGAAGTAGTTGATTACCCGGTGGAAGCAGGTGGAACAGCTGGGATGCGTGTCGAGGAAGTCAGCTTGTATCTGCAACTTATGCCGGTCTATCCAGAAGTCATCTCCTTCGCAGATGGCGACGTACTTTCCGCGGCAATTCGCATAGGTTTGCAGAAAGTTCTCTATCAATCCTAAGTTCCGTTCGCGGCTGAACAGCCTGATCTGTTGCGGATGGGTATCGCGCCACTTCCGGCAGATGGCATCCGTACGGTCCGTGCTGGCATCATTGCCTATGACGAGTTCGAATCTGAAATCCGTCTCTTGCAGCATGACGCTGCGTATAGCCTCATCGATGTATCGTTCTTGGTTGTAGGTCAGCATCAGTACGCTGACCTTTATCGTTTCTTCCGGTTTCATCATTTTCGAATTGTATTAAGAAGATTTGCTTTCCTTCATCGGCGGTCCGCGCCGGCGGTCGTATCTTCAGGATAGGGTTTCCGCTTCAGCAGGTAGTGCAAGCTTTCCCTAAACACGACGGACTTCAGGCCCCACATCAGAAGGAGGTAGAGCGAAGCGGCAAGAGCCACTTTCACTAACAGCGAAAGATAGACATTAGCAATATACCCCGCGACCCAATAAGTGAACGCCATGACAGCTGCAGCGATGAACAGGTAAGGCACAATATCCTTCAACGTATCGAGCAGGTGAATCCCGATATGCTTGTGGGCAAAGTAGTGCCACACCAGTAGCCAAAGCATATTGACCGTAGTGTAGACTATCAGCATGACATTCAACCCATAGGGATGACTGCACAATACGCACAGCAGCTGGAAGATGCCCAGTGCGATGGTGTTCCACATATAGATGTTCGGCCGTCCGAGGCTGTTCATCAGATTGGAGTAGAGGGTGGCTATCGGCATGAACGCTCCCCACACGCATAGAATCTGCATGACAGGCACACTGTCCAGCCACTTGTCCGTGACGCTGATCATGATCAGCTCGTGCGAGACGATGCCCAGTCCCAGCATGGCAGGGAAAGAGACGAAGGCAGTGAAGCGCATCAGCTTGCGGAATACGTTTTGCAGACGTTGCCGGTCTTCCGTCACTTCCCTGAAGATGGGTTGTCCGACACTGTTTATCATCCCAGAGATGGTGGAATAGCCCATAGTGGTCCATTTGCTTCCTTGTGAATAGTATCCCGTCTGTTCGATGGTATAGAGACGCCCCAAGAGGGCGGAGAAGATGTTGTTGTTGAAGTGTGTGAACAGCGAGGTCAGGAGCAGCTTGCTGCTGAAGGGTAGCAACGCCCGCAACGGGCGCATGTCGAACGACAGCGTGGGATGCCAAGGCGAACGTATCCAAAGCAGTACGACATTGGCGCCGATATAGAGGATTGTTTGCAGGGCAATTCCCCAATACCTCCAACCGTGGTAGGCGCAAGCGACGCCTGCTATTCCCGAAACGAGGATGGCGACAATCTGTATCTGGCTGCGCTCTTTCACCATAAGATTACGGAAGAAGTATGCCGTGTGGGCAGTGCCGAAACTTCCGATAAGGAACCCAAGGAACTGGAAGCGCGCCAACCTCGTCAGCTCCGGAGTGTCATAGAAGTCGGCTATGAGGGGTGCGCAGGCGGAAAGCAGCAGATAGAGCGATGTACCGACACCGATACTGAACCAGAACACAGCGTTATAATCTTCGTGCTTCACCGCTTTCTTGTTGACAATGGCAAGAATGAAGCCACTTTCCGAGAAGACTCCGGCCATGGCGGAAAAGATAGTCAGCACAGCCACCATACCGTAATCGGTACTGTCCAGCAGGCGGGCGAGGAATATCCCGAAGACAAGGTTCAGCAATTGCATGGCACCATTGCCTATACCGCCCCACAATAATCCTTTGGCTGTTTTTTCTTTTAGCGATGCTCCCATTTATCTGCTTAAAAGAGGTTGTCTCCAAAGCGCTTCTTTCACTTTGGATAAGTAAAAGCATTTCCTCTTTGATGTTGTGAGAGGAAATATTTCGTCTATGTTTAATATAATAAAATGATGCAGCTGCCCAACTTTCGGGGGCAGCCGCATTTAAATTTATTTTATTTCACTTCACTACCCGGCTTCACCTCCTTCATGGTCGTCACCACAGAAAGTGAACCGTCGAAGTTTTCGGCGGAAAGGATCATGCCTTCGCTGACGATTCCTTTCAGTTTGCGCGGTGCGAGGTTAGCGATGAAGCATACCTGCTTTCCGACCAACTCTTCCGGTTTGTAATGCTGCGCGATGCCGCTTACGATGGTACGGTTCTCCAGTCCGTCGGCAATCTTGAATTGCAACAGTTTGTCGGCTTTGGGCACCTTCTGGCATTCCAGCACGGTACCGACACGGATATCCAGCTTCATGAAGTCGTCAAACTCGATGTTCGGACGGATGGGATTTGCTTTGTAATTGGCTTCCTCGTTGGCTTTCTTCGTATCGAGCAACTTCTGCACTTGTGCTTCGATCACGCTGTCCTCGATCTTCTCGAAAAGCAGTTCGGGTGTACCCAGTTGGTGTCCGGCAGGCAGCAGGTCGGTACTTCCCAAAGTCGCCCAGTCGAAGGTCGACATATTCAGCATGTTGCGCAGACGCCCGCTGCTGAACGGCAGGAACGGTTCGAAGGCAATGGCAAGGTTGGCAACCAGTTGCAGGGAGATGTTCAGGATGGTTGCTACACGGTCCATGTCCGTCTTGGCAAGCTTCCAGGGCTCGGTATCTGCGAGGTACTTGTTTCCGATGCGGGCAAGGTTCATCGCCTCTTTCTGCGCGTCGCGGAACTTGAAGACGTCGAGCAGTTTCTCCACTTCCGCCTTCACGTCGGAGAACTCTTTCAGGGTCTCGCGGTCATAGTCCGTCAGCTCGCCGGCGGCAGGCACTACACCGTCGAAGTACTTCTTGGTGAGTTGCAAGGCGCGGTTCACGAAGTTACCGTAGACGGCAACCAGCTCATTGTTGTTGCGTGCTTGGAAATCTTTCCAAGTGAAGTCGTTGTCTTTCGTCTCCGGAGCATTGGCGGTGAGCACGTAGCGCAGCACATCCTGCTTTCCAGGGAAGTCGGCGAGGTACTCGTGCAACCATACCGCCCAGTTGCGTGAGGTGGAAATCTTGTCACCTTCCAGGTTCAGGAACTCGTTGCTCGGCACGTTATCCGGCAGGATATAGCTTCCTTCAGCCTTCAGCATGGCGGGGAAGACGATGCAATGGAACACGATATTGTCTTTTCCGATGAAGTGTACAAGGCGTGTTTCAGGGTCTTTCCACCACTTCTCCCAAGAGTCGGGCAGCAGTTCTTTCGTGTTGCTGATGTAACCGATGGGGGCGTCGAACCATACGTACAGCACTTTTCCGTCGGCACCTTCCACGGGCACGGGAATACCCCAGTCGAGGTCGCGGCTTACGGCACGGGGTTGCAAGCCCATGTCGAGCCAGCTTTTGCACTGGCCGTAGACGTTGGGGCGCCACTCTTTGTGGTCTTCCAGAATCCACTGGCGGAGCCAGCTTTCGTGCTTGTCGAGGGGCAGATACCAGTGTTTCGTTTCGCGCATCACGGGTTTGCTTCCGCTGATGGCGCTCTTCGGGTTAATCAGGTCCGTAGGGCTGAGGCTGGTGCCGCACTTCTCGCATTGATCGCCGTAAGCGCCTTCGGCATGGCAGTGGGGACATTCGCCTGTGATATATCGGTCGGCAAGGAAAGTCTTGGCTTCCTCGTCGTAATATTGCATGCTGGTCTTCTCGATGAACTCACCTTTGTCGTAGAGTTTGCGGAAGAAGTCGGAAGCCGTGTCATGGTGCGTCTTCGACGAGGTGCGGCTGTAGACATCGAACGAGATACCGAACTCTTTGAAAGAATCCTTGATGAGCGTGTGATAACGGTCTACGACATCCTGCGGCGTCACGCCTTCCTTCTTGGCGCGTATCGTGATGGGTACTCCATGCTCGTCCGAGCCTCCGATAAAGATTACATCTTCCTTTTTCAGTCTCAGATAGCGGACGTAGATATCGGCGGGTACATACACTCCTGCCAGGTGTCCGATATGAACCGGTCCGTTGGCGTAGGGCAATGCCGACGTCACGGTGGTGCGTTTGAATTTCTTTTCCATTGTGATATATCTTCTTCTATGTCTTTTTGTTATGAGTACATTTTGATGTGCAAAGATAGCGGTTTTCTACTCAAAGAAAAAGAGAAGGCTATGAAATATTCGCGTTCCAAATGCTGTCCCGACATAAATCCTTTTGTCTTCCTGTACTGCATCCCAGCTTTTCTCTCGCGTGCGCGTATATTATGTAGTTTTGCGCACATTTTACCTACACACCTACACTTTTACTCGTACATCAATGAATATCAAACATTTATATTGATGTAGGCAGGGTGTAGGCGAAGGTGTAGGCAATTTTACCTACACCCATCTGCTTTTCTTGTTAACCTTAGGTTAAGCATGCCAAAGCTAAGGTTTAGCGGCGTAAACGTGAACTTCAGACGCTCCGAGTGCCTTGTATTGGAGTTAGAAACGAATGATTTTGCCTCGTGAGACGGATAAAACCATCCCATGAGATGATTTTCGTCTGCTCATGAGACGATTCTATTCAGCTCACGAGACAGTTTTATTCAGCCCACGAGACGAAATCAGTCGTTTTGCAAGACAAATATCACTCAAAACACCACTTGTTTTCACTCAAAACACCACTTGTTTTCACTCAAAACACCACTTGTTTTCACTCAAAACACCGCTTGTTTTCACTCAAAACACTAAAGCTTTCTGTCATAAGTATAAACTGGATAGATTAGTGTTTTATACGTATAAAGAACCACTATAATAGAATTTTTAAAAGAAACACTATATACAACTGGACGGCAAAGGCAAAAAGATGTTTCACCATAAACATCTGTAAGTAAGAGAAAAGAATAACAGGTGAAGGATGTGAAGAATGAACACACACAAAAAAATAACAGAGAAGACAAGACGCACGGATGATTCACACCCATGATTCATACCTACATAGTTTTTCCCAAAGGATAAAGACAATTCGCACCTCTTTTTCAGATTATAGGTATGGAAACCGAATATTTTTCCGTAATTTCGCGGAAATTTTAAAAAAATCATCTTAATCACAATTAAATACCATGTATAAAATTTTTAGAGGTTTCCACTTAGTGGAGGCTTACCATGATTTAAAGAAGGCCAAACGACTGGCAGAGAACCGCACGGTAGCCCGATGTGTTAAACTGGCTATAGCCATCGTTGTCTCACTCACCCTGTGGATGCTTCCGATAGAGACGTTCGGAATAGAAGGACTGACGATAATCGAACAGAGACTGATTTCCATTTTCGTATTTGCCACACTGATGTGGGTTTTCGAGGCGATACCCGCATGGACCACTTCGGTGCTGATTGTAGTGCTGCTTCTGCTCACTACCTCCGACAGTAGTCTGTGGTTGTTCACCCAAGGAATATCTGCCGAAGAACTGGGACAAACAGTGAAGTACAAATCTATCATGCACTGTTTTGCCGACCCCATCATCATGCTGTTCATCGGTGGATTCATTCTGGCAATTGCCGCTACCAAAAGTAATCTTGACGTACTGTTAGCACGCGTCATGCTGAAACCTTTCGGCACACAGTCGCGCTATGTACTGTTGGGATTCATCCTTGTTACGGCAGCCTTTTCCATGTTCCTCAGCAATACGGCAACGGCGGCTATGATGCTCACTTTCCTCACCCCGGTGCTGAAAGCGCTTCCGGCAGACGGGAAAGGCAAGGTAGGTCTGGCAGTGGCCATCCCTGTAGCTGCCAACATAGGCGGTATGGGTACTCCTATCGGAACACCGCCCAATGCCATCGCCCTGAAATACCTGAATGATCCCGAAGGATTGAACCTGAACATCGGTTTCGGAGAGTGGATGGGATTCATGCTTCCCTATACCTTGATTGTGTTATTCATCGCTTGGTTCATCCTGTTGCGCCTGTTCCCCTTCAAACAGAAGACCATTGAGCTACAGATCGACGGTGAGGCAAAGAAGGACTGGCGTTCCATCGTGGTGTACATTACGTTTGCGGTGACGGTGTTGCTGTGGATGTTCGACAAGTTTACGGGAGTCAACTCCAATGTAGTGGCTATGATTCCGGTGGCAGTGTTCTGCGTGACGGGAGTAATCACCAAGAGAGACTTGGAAGAAATCAGCTGGAGTGTGCTTTGGATGGTTGCCGGCGGCTTTGCATTGGGTGTCGCCTTGCAGGAGACCGGACTGGCCAAACACATGATCGAGGCTATTCCGTTCAACACTTGGCCACCTGTATTGATGATCGTAGGTTCCGGACTGATATGTTACGCTATGGCAAACTTCATTTCACACACAGCTACAGCGGCTCTGCTCGTTCCTATCCTTGCCATTGCCGGAAGCAGTATGCGTGAGAACCTCATGTCGCTGGGAGGCGTGGAGACACTGCTGATAGGTGTGGCCATCGGTTCGTCACTGGCAATGATATTACCTATCAGTACACCGCCGAATGCACTGGCACATGCAACGGGCATGATCAAACAGAAAGAGATGGAAAAGGTGGGAATCATCATGGGTATCATCGGACTTATACTGGGATATACCATGTTGATCATACTGGGCTCGAACGGACTGTTATAGAAAGTATTAAAAAATCCTCCCCTGCCTATGCCTGAATGAAAATAGTAAGGGGATGAACAATTGGTAGAATCTGCAAGTTTTCGACTATAAAGATGCGAAAACTTGCAGATTACTTTTTTTTAATAATACACAGGAAAAATCCATCAACACAAGCTCGGAGGGTTATTGTGAAATCCAGATTTGCTTTCCTCCTTCATATAGAAAAGGTAATTCCTCTTTCCCGTAATCCAAATTCTTAAGAATGTACACCCCGCCGGCAGGTACATTCTTGAAAGAAAGAGAGCCGTCTTTAGCCTTTTTCCGTTCAAATTCTTTCCAAATTCCGTCCTGGAAATAACAAAGCGAATAGAGATTACCTGCTACTATCATATTATTGGCCGTACGTGGAATGAATTTCATCTCCTTTATCACGGCGGGGCACTCAAGTTCAAATTCCATTGTTGGCGCACTGATAAAAGTTTCTGCATCTTCATCTATCGCGTTCCAGTACGTTTCAGCGGCTTTCATCTCCAGTTTCTGCATATCATCCGTACCCTGTGGGGATGAAGTGTCATACCCCCAAAATTCTATCTCAGCGATATTCAGAGGACGCCTGTTTGCAGTGGCAAGGATAAAATAACGATACCGTTTAGTGTTTTTGACCGTAACAGTTTGCCAGTCAGGCTTAGGCGTTTCCGACAAAACGGCAATGGTATCATAATGATCATGAAGCTTATTGCGTGCAAGAACATAAGCACCCTTAAGTTGCTTGTGCAATTTAAGCAAATGCGGTTTCAAAGGGTATTTACGATACAAAAGCATATCCATATACCTTGTCGTATCACATCGATACTCTCTATAAGAAATACCATTTTCCACATCTTTGTCTTCTGCACAAAGCAAATCTGCCCCATTCCAACTCAATGACAAAGCCGATGCGTTTTCACGGGCAGTGAGGGGTTGAGGTGTGTCTTCTATGTATTTCAATGAAACCAACCTGAACGGCTCACCCACAGTCTTCAAACTATCACCTTCATAATAGGAAAGAATGAAAGTCATGGAAAGAGGTACTTGATGGAACACAGCCTTCTCGGCGCATGAGTTTATTTCTCCCCATGCGACAGGCACTATACCACTCCGGGTAATATACGATAAGTACGCCAAACGATTATGAGTTGATGCAGTGAAAGGCAACTCAAGAGAAACCGTTTGATGATAACGGTAGGTCTCATCCTGCAAAGTAGGCAGAGAAAGAATCTCAGGAACAACCTCTTTGGGAGCTTTCAAGAAATAAGGCGCTTGCTTATTAATGCCAAAAGTTCTTCTATACACTTTTCCCGCATATTTCAGATGTTCATCCCAGTCTTCCTTCAAATTATTCTGAGGCGTAGAATAGGGAATGTATATTCCGGTAGAGTCGGGCGATGCGTTCCAAAAATGACGGTTTTCCCTATCAGGCCATTGCGGAGTAAATTCATAGCAGACAGGAATCCCGCATGCTCTGAACAAGTTGGCAGTCCAGGTAACCTGATTGTGGCAGTTAAATTCCGTAGAAGGCAGGAACAAGTCATATAACTCCAGATTGTTTTTCCGCTCTGTATAATAACTGATACGCTGCTGTTTTAGGATATACATTTTGTAGCGTTCGATAGGGACAGTGATTTTATCCGTCCCCTCCATACTTAATATGGAATGAAATCTTTCCCGGAGTTCCGATTTCTTATATAGTAAAGGCTCATCCGTTGCGCGGTAAGGTAAGACAGATTCTTTAAATTCATCAAATGACATATCCTTCAGTAACGGGGATGAACGCCATAGGCTGAAAGCTGTTTCTATATTATCTATCAGGAAATCAGCAGAGACTGTTTCAATATCCTTCTTCCCTTTGGAATAAACAGGCTGAGGAAATTCGTTATAGATTGAGGACAAACGGTTCCGAATGGAGTCGGGAATCTTAAATGCACGTGTCTTTATTTGCTTGGCCGTCATTCCTCCAAAATACAAATTAAAGAGTGAATCGGTCGTAGTGAAATAATCAACGTATTCATTAGACAATGATACTTCTTCCCTGCTTCCATGATAAGGCATATTGGCTATCAAGAAACAAGCTGCTTTATACTTTAGAGAATCCGTTTTGTAATAGTTCAAGACTCTCTCCAGTTCCACAACATTGCGCCGTGCCAACTTCAACGCTTCTTGAACATCTTCAGGATAATCAGACGAACAAGCGTGACATAACAAAACGATAAGTACATAGAATAACTTTTGTCCTCTTTTCATGTGTCGTTTAATAATATAAATATGATTTTAAGAAAGAACTGATAAGACAAAACATATCATAGCTACTGATTTTGATATCTATTAAGCCTTAAAATGAAACATCTTATCTGTCCTTTCTTTTAAGAGATGTGCAAACCAATAATCAAAGCTTACTGTAGCCCTATCATAAATAAGTTTTACGGGATCGGTGGTTCCATATACCAGACAAGCGTCTATCTCTATTTTTTTAGTAGATGGATGATTCGCTTCAATATATCTTTCTAATAAAGAAGGATAACTAAAAATTATAGTCTCACCTGGTTGCATAACAAATACTTTCCTAATTTTTTCTCCAGCATGACAATAAACAAAATCAAGCCAAAAGGTACATTCGTTATTTGCATCGTAAGCCTTTAACCAAAAAAGACTATCTTGTTTATTACCTCTATCATTCATAAAATAAATTTCAGCCTTTGCTTTATTGGTTACGGTAAATACCAAATTCTTAGTTTCCTTATTATATTGTATTTGAAGATCCAATGGTTTATCTTGAGCCACAATACAAATAGGAAACATTAAAGCAAACCAAATAAAAATACATACATGTTTCATGGGACTATTGTTTATAACAAAATTAAAAGATATGCCCAGCATGAGTATGGGCACATCTTCCGGCCTACATTTCCTATCTCAAGGGAAAATGAATCAAAGCATAAGTATTCTCATCCAAAGGAGGATCAAAATGTCCTTTGCTTACATCTATTTTGGTATTGCGATAATCGTTATACAACTTTCGAATTACATCTTCTGGTATGGAACTAAAAAATTCATTTCTAATAAGGAAAGTTACAGACTCGATATCACCTTTATAAGTAATAATCATTTTAGCTACCAAATTTGGACGACTTTCTTTCAAAATCTCAAGTTGCTCTTCCGTAAGATAGGTTCTATGTTTACACAATATAGTAGATACCCAATAATCACTATCAAGACTAAAACCTATGTGTTCAGTTTGCTTTTTACCTGTCTTAGAAAATGTTTCTCCCTTGGCCGTAACTTCAACAAAATTTATCCGATATTCATATTCAAAATCTTGTCCAAGTACTAAAGTACTGCAAAGGATGAAAATCGTAAAAATAAAAGTTCTCATACAAATAGATTTTAAGAAAGGACTGATAAGATAAAACATATCATAGTTATTGATATCAATCAGACCTTAAATGAAACATCTTATCAGTCCTTCTTTAAGAAAGATGCGAACTAATAGTCAAAGCTTGCTTTAACGTCATCAAAAGTAAGACGTTTTTGTTCTTTTACTCCATACACCAACCAAGCATCTATCTCTATCTTCTTAGTAGACGGATGCTCCTCTTCAATATATCTCTTTACTAAAGAGGAATAACTACAAACGATAGTCTCACCTGGTTGTATAATAAATGTTTTCTTTAGTTCTTCTCCATCTTGATGATAGATAAAATCAAGATTGAAAGTACATTGGTTATCCGCATCGTACGCTTTCAACCAAAAAAGACTACCTTGTAGGTTACCACGGTCATTTATAAAATAAATTTCAGACTTTGCTTTATTAGTTAGGGTAAGTACCAATTTTCTTGTTTCTTTATTGTATTGTATTTGAAGATCCAATGGTTTATCTTGTGCAACAATACAAATAGGAAACATTAAAACCAACCAAATAAAAATACATACATGTTTCATGGGGACTATTGTTTATAACAAAATTAAAAGATATGCCCAGCATGAGTATGGGCACATCTTCCGGCCTACATTTCCTATCTCAAGGGAAAATGAATCAAAGCATAAGTATTCTCATCCAAAGGAGGATCAAAATGTCCTTTGCTTACATCTATTTTGGTATTGCGATAATCGTTATACAACTTTCGAATTACATCTTCTGGTATGGAACTAAAAAATTCATTTCTAATAAGGAAAGTTACAGACTCGATATCACCTTTATAAGTAATAATCATTTTAGCTACCAAATTTGGACGACTTTCTTTCAAAATCTCAAGTTGCTCTTCCGTAAGATAGGTTCTATGTTTACACAATATAGTAGATACCCAATAATCACTATCAAGACTAAAACCTATGTGTTCAGTTTGCTTTTTACCTGTCTTAGAAAATGTTTCTCCCTTGGCCGTAACTTCAACAAAATTTATCCGATATTCATATTCAAAATCTTGTCCAAGTACTAAAGTACTGCAAAGGATGAAAATCGTAAAAATAAAAGTTCTCATACAAATAGATTTTAAGAAAGGACTGATAAGATAAAACATATCATAGTTATTGATATCAATCAGACCTTAAATGAAACATCTTATCAGTCCGTTTTTTTTAGAAATAACAAACTTAATAGTCGAAGCTTGCTTTAACTATATCAAAAACAAGCTTTTTCCCTCCTTTTATACCATATAGCAATAAAGCATCTATCTCTATTTTCTTAGTAGACGAATGATATCTTTTTATGTATTCTTCAACTAAAGAAGGATAACTACAAACAATAGTCTCACCTGGCTGGATAACAAAAACTTTACTACATTCTTTTCCTTCTTGACAATAGATGAAATCAATATTGAAAATACATTTATTATCCACATCATAAGCCTTCAGCCAAAAAAGACTACCTTGTTTATTACCTCTATCATTCATAAAATAAATTTCAGCCTTTGCTTTATTAGTTATGGTAAATGCCAAATTCTTAGTTTCTTTATTGTATTGTATTTGAAAATCTAATGGTTTATCTTGAGCTACAATACAAATAGGGAATACTAACGCAAACCATATAAAAGTACATACATGTTTCATAATATTATTTTTTATAATAAGTATTAGCTATATCTAATTTTTGTTGAGCTTGCCACAGTTCAATATATCTGTGATTAGCATATTCGGTATCCAAATTTTTATCAGAAAACTCTTTTATTTCCGCAGTATAAGTATTTATTTCATTTTGAATATAAACAGGATCAAAAGCAACGTAAAAAGTAGTATACCCTATATATTCTTGTTCTACATAAGAAGGGCCATAACTATGATCTATCTCACTCATAATTATATCTCTTATTTCAGCAGGAGGTGTTCTGTTTATTGGTTCAGCTAAACGTATAAAATCCTTATTACAAGGTTTATCATGTTCTACGTGATAAATCTCATGCCAAACAATGGCCACTTGAGTATTAGCACCCCAACGATAAAATTCAGAACATATCTCTATTTTACCTTTTGAAACTCGTGCATTAGCACTACATTCTTTACCTTTTACTATCACATACTTGGACATATCTATACCCTTCTTCGTCAATTCAGTTGTTAAATGTTGAACCGTTTTATCAAAATCTGCATGTGGATCATTACCAACATTACTATCTTCACTTCCCACATAGCCATCATCTTCATCATCCCAATACCATCCATCATCCGGATCCGGCTCGGGATCAGGATCGTCAAGCCAATCTACCCAAGAAGTAGGCAAGTCAGGATATGGATCCGGGTCGGGATCCGGAGTTATCACTACTTCACCTAACCATCCTCCATCTATATCTCCATCACCTTCGGAATCGGAACGAGTTTGCGTTGGACTATATACTTTTGGAGTAACCGTATAATTGGCAGACAAGGTGTGCATAAGGATACGTCCGGAGTTCAAATCCCCAGTCTGCATCTTCATATTCACCTTTCTAATGACTTTACCCCGCTTGTATTCCCAACCGTTCGCAAATGTTCCATCCAAATGATGAAAGAGCACATATCCACTTAGATATTTATCGCGATGAAGATACGTATTTCTTCTGATTCTTTTGCTATAAGTCTTCGCATAATATTTGCTGGGAACAATGGTCATCAAGAAGCCCTTCTCTTTATTGTTCTTCTTGTCAAACGTATATACCAAGCGGGTATAGGAACGACGAAAGTCCCAGTTTCCTGTCCTTTGGAAAGCCTCATAGTTATCTTGTGGCACAAAATCCAAAGAGATACAGTCTGTCAGGTCAATATCCACTGCGGTAAAGTCCTTCCTACGGTTTACCGCAAAGTATTTCCAACTGGGGTCTTCTTTATACATTTGCATTTGGCTGTCCACGCTACGCGTTTTCCCATTCGTTTTTTGAATTTCGTACCAGCGTTTTGCAGCATTCAATTGCTCAGTGAGCACTGTGTTCTCCGATGATTGCATATACATCGTTTCCATATCTTCCTGGCAAGAGGATATGGAAACCAAGGCAAAGATGCATGCAACGGATTTCAAAAAAGATTTCGTTAATTTCGCTAATTTCATTTTTTAATTGATTAGATTTATTTTTAATTTAGAAGTGCAGACTTGCATATCAGCAAGTCCATAAAAATTTCCTATTCATCTTTTATTCGTTTCTCATACTTACCTCCTTTCTTTTAGATTGTTTGACATATATTCCATAGCCTCCTGTTTCATAAGCAAAGCTTTCGGGGAAGTTATCTTCAATGGTTGTTCTACTATTTCCTGTGCCATTCGCACTGCCATTGAGGTTTGTCCCGTCAAATTATATAACCGCATCAATTCATATCGGGGCAATAACCTATTAGGTATCATGCGGGAAGCTGTCTGATAGGCATTTTCCGCACTACAATAATCCTTTAATGCCAGATTGTTGTATCCTATTAGTAACTGTACATCATAATCCCTTATCCTACTTTGGCAACGCTCAAGAACCGATAGGCACTTGCTATATTCAGCAACTTCATATAGTATTACAGCATAATTGTACAAGAAATCTCCATTATCCTTCAAATAAGAGTTATTGTACAAGGAAGAGAATCGCTCGACATCTTGCTTTGAGATTTCCCCTTCTTCCACTGCCGAGCATGCATTATACCACCGTAATTCATCATGTCCTTTTCTTATCGAATCGGAAATGAGAAATAAAAAGAACAGCAGAATCAGGAAAAGAAATCTCCACTTTGGAAACTTCACTTCGACCTTTGGGTCATTACTTAGCATTACAGCAACAAGAGTTATCAACAGTATATGAAATATCGGATAATCAAACGGATATGAGAAAGAGGAGCATACTGCGAACGAAAGCAAAAACAACAATATGATTTTTCTATCCGAAGCAGCATGCAGATATACCTGCCTGATTACATATCCCAAAAGACAAGCAACCAGCACAAAGCCAATGACTCCTTGTTCAGCGAGCAAACCTATAAATTCATTAAAAGGATGTTGCACATTACCTGCCAGCATCGCATCACTCGAGCCTGGATGTAACTTAAAGAAATCCGCTTGCGCCATCATATAATCCTTTTGAAAATTGCCTATTCCAATCCCAGTCCAAATGTTATCGGTAATCATCATCAAGCAACAATTCCAAACCAGTATTCGCCCATCTGCCGAAGCCGGATTTATCTTATATAACAAGTAGATAATCAGTAATGAAATGCAGCCTAAAAGGATTGAGAGCTTCCAATGAAGCATCTTATAACAACTGTATATAGCCAAAACGACAAACACAGATAGTAAAGCCGTGCGAGAAGCAGATAATAGTATGATTCCAATTATAAAAATGCCTGTCGCAACAGACAGAATCTTAATAATAAGCGTCCTTGAAGCAAGAAATAGTAAAGTAACCGGAAACAACACTGCTAAAAGGCAGGCTAATCCCGCCGGATTATCAAATGGTCCCGTCACCGTGAATACAGCATGATAAGATGGAATACAATTCAGGTACTGCAAAAAGGCAAACAAAGAAGTACAACAAGCCAATAAAAGGCAGATTACGCCAATCACCGGCTTCACTCTTTTACATCTGCATAATCCGTCGAATAGAAATAGGAAATAACATAAATTCATTAACAGGAATATCCCATCAGCCCCATTGATAATCTCATAAAACATATACACCAGTATCCCTATCAGAAACTTTATATCCGAAAGGTAAAAGGGCTTTTTAGGGGATGCCAGACACCAGACAATCCCCCAAATACCCATAATAATCCCCGTCAGCAAGACAGAAGGAGTTCGAAAACGATCAACGAACACATCAGGAATACAGAATACATTTCCTATCATAACAAGGCAAACTCCTGTCAAGACAATCACCTCTGTACCCTGCATTCTTTTCCCTGCTTCCATCTTGTTCAATTGTCCAATAGCAAACATATAAGTGTTTGTTATTTCTATTGATTTAGACTAAAACAATGTTACTTCTAAAAAAACACGAATGTTATATCGTCAGACAGTTCTATAATGAGATATCAAAATATCCATAAAGATATTTATTCCCATGAGTTAATTCTATTACAAATTCGCCCTCACTCATGTCCACTACAGTGAAAGAATATGGTTGGACACTTGATATAGTAACAATACTGGAATACAGAATCGTTCCTGCCACATCTTTTATTACAATATGGAGATTCTCCATATCCATATCCGAATAGATATGGAACAAATTGTCGTCATGCGTAATTGTCGGAACGTAAGATACTGAACGCAAATCTTGATGCCAATGTGCTTTGTTTACCTCTATATTTTTTTCTTCAGCAAAAACTTTGGCAGTTACCATGAACATAACTAAAACAAGAAATGTAACTCTAAAATGTTTCATAATATTAATTGTTAAAATTTAGGTTACAAAGGAACAAACTTCTCTCCAAAAAGCGCCTTTGGAGTTGTACGAGTTTTGTACGATTCTTATACAGCTTTTGTCCCAGAACTGTACAAATTCGTACAGAAGTATTAGAATTTCCGAATGAAATCGTCCCATGATTCGGGAGTACCACACTGATTATGAACTCTTTCGTACATTCTCTTACGAATAGAGGTCAAGGTCTGCTTGGCACATGGAATAAGGGGAGCTATTTGGCTGGGTCTCAAGTTAATCTTGATAAGCAAACAGATACGTATGTCTCTTTCACTGAATGGATATAATGCATAAAGCCGTGATGTGAAGTCATTGTATGTCTTGTCAATTTCTTCCGCAAGAAGATTCCAATCTTCCGGTTGTATTTTCGAATTTTGATTTGCCAAATGAAATTTCTTATAAATCTCGGATTCTTGTAAAGCCATCTCAGAAATCTGCAATGTTTTCTGTTTGGCTTCAACTTGCTTGTTGGTGTATACCAATAACTCCTTTCGAGCATTAATCAGATGCTGCCACAGTTCATTCTTTTCATCCTCTGCCTGTTTTAAGGTTTCTTCCAATAGGCATAGTTGTCTTTCATTATGCCTGATGTACTGAATACTTTCGTGATATCGTTTTTCTTTGTATTCATCCAATAATCTCTGTTGCGCCAGTCTTTTCTGCTTTTTACGCTTGTTGTATTGATGATAGCTGATGAAAAGAGCCATTAATAGCATGATGACCGAAATTAAAGCCATAAGCCAAAGTTTCTGCATCGCATTCTCTTGTTGTAGTTCACGATTCTTCTTCTCTCTTAACTGATAATTATACAGAGATTGCATTTTGCGGACAGTTTCCGTATGGGTATGCGCTTTAATAGAATCAGTATATATGAGGTATTTGTCAAAATAATCCACAGCCTCTTCATAACGCCCCTTCCTGCGGGCTATACTTCCTAACCCCTTATAGCTGCTCTGCTTCTGATAGAAATCATCAGAACTTAATGCCTTTGTATAATAAAAAGCAGCAGAATCATACTGATTCATCTGATAATAATAATCAGCCAATATCGTGTTGTGAGGAGCCAAATCCAAATTCTTTATATACTGATTGGAGCGTTGAATGGCATCACTGACCTCCGGATACCTATTCAACTGAAGATAAAGACCGGATAATTCACTCAGGACTATTCCCATCAAAGGTTTATTCTGCATCTGTTCCGCCTTGATAAAAGCCTTTTTATAATAGTAGATTGAGCTGTCTGCACGATTAAGCGTAGTAAAAGTACGTCCTATATCTCTTAAACTATAGATTACGCCTATACTGTCTTTGGCCAAAAAGCAATATTGACAAGCTTTTCTGAAAACGTCTAAAGCCTCGTTATAAGTGTCCTGATACAGAAACAACGTCCCTGTCTGACTATAAATTCTACTGATCAGTCTATAATCGGTACACCCTTTTGCTATTTCGGCAGCTTTGAAGAAATAGTCTAACGCCTGCGGAGCATCTCCTAAATCCCGATATACCCGTCCGGCATAATAGTATGCTTCCGGCAGATATTTTTCATCTTTCTTTTTCTCATAATAGTGCACTATGGTTTGGATCAGGCTATCGGAAGTATGCGTAATATATGCCTTATCCTTGGCTTTTATGGTCAGCAACCAGTAGAACATCTGTATCTCTTTGGATTCTTGCGATATACCATCTTCCATTTTTTCCAACAATATGACAGCACTGTCCAGACAAGTATTCATTAAGGAATCGGCAGAAAGTAAAGCATAAGGATATGGTTTGCTTCCGCAAGAGAACAAACAAAGCAACAAGCAGAAAATTGTCAGCAATGTTTTATACCTGTTTATAATATGTATCTTACATAACAAATACATAAAAAGGAGACAGGATTCAACCATTACAGCGAGTGAATCGAAATATAAATTGTTATTTATTCGCCGTTCCTGCATCGGTCTTTTTGGAAAGAGCATTAATAAATTGTTTTACTAATCGCAACAAAGATAGGAAACTTCTGATTAAATCATAAGAAAATACAAAGTTTTTTGCCCGTATTTTCACTTTACCGTATAGAATATATTCCGTATCTTGCGCAAGAAAAAAATAATCAACGTAATAAGAAGATGAAACACCACATAAAAGTCATCGCTTTCGATGCAGATGACACCCTTTGGAGTAATGAGCCTTTCTTTCAGGAAGTGGAGCAGAAATATACGGAGCTACTGAACGACTACGGCAGTGCGCAAGAGATTTCAGAAGAACTGTTTAAAACGGAGATGGGCAATCTGGAATGCTTGGGTTATGGGGTCAAAGCATTTACCATTTCAATGGTTGAAACGGCGTTGCGAGTTAGTGAACAAAGGATTACGGCAGAGAAAATACAAGAAATCATCCTTTTGGGTAAGTCTTTGCTCGAAATGCCCATCAAGCTGCTACCCGACGTGGAAGAGACACTGAAAAGACTGAAGGCACTGAAAGCGCAAAACAGTTATCGACTGGTAGTGGCAACAAAAGGTGACCTGCTGGATCAGGAACGTAAACTGAAACGTTCCGGACTGACTTCCTATTTCGACCATATCGAAATCATGTCCGATAAAACGGAGAAAGAATACAATCGCCTGCTACAAGTCCTGCACGTGGCACCTGAGGAGTTTCTGATGATCGGAAATTCACTGAAATCCGACATCCAACCCGTGTTGGCAATTGGCGGATATGGCATACATATTCCTTTTGAAGTGATGTGGAAACACGAGGTAGTGGAAACGTTTACGCATCCCAGACTGAAGCAGATGAGTAGTCCGGCAGAATTGTTGGAATGGCTCTGACGAAACACGGAATAGTTCTTCGGTTGGGAACCGGCAAGGGCGGAAGAAGTCTGATTATTCTTCTTATCCCCGCCTTTCTTTTCCCTCACCCTGTTGTAGAATTGCATAAAAGGTGTATATTTGTATCATCGTATCATGAATTAAAAGTTAATGAGCTATGATAACAGACCAATTGCTTCGTCCTGCCAGCATCGTAGTGGTAGGAGCATCCAACAATGTACACAAACCGGGAGGCGCTATCCTGCGTAATCTGATTAACGGTGGTTACACCGGAGAACTACGCGCCGTGAATCCGAAAGAGACGGAAGTGCAAGGCGTAACGGCGTATGCCGACGTGAAAGATATTCCCGAAACGGAACTTGCCATACTTGCCATTCCTGCCCAATTGTGTCCTGATACCGTAGAAGTGCTTGCAGCAGAGAAGCAAGTACGGGCATTCATCATCCTGTCCGCCGGATTTGGTGAGGAGACACACGAAGGAGCCTTACTGGAAGATCGCATTCTGGAGACAGTGAACAAGTATGGTGCTTCCCTGATTGGTCCCAACTGTATTGGTCTGATGAATACCTGGCATCATAGTGTATTCAGCCAGCCTATTCCCCAACTACATGAACAGGGCGTAGACCTTATCTCAAGTTCCGGTGCAACGGCCGTCTTCATTCTGGAGAGCGCCGTGACCAAAGGTTTACAGTTTAACTCCGTATGGTCTGTGGGCAATGCCAAACAGATAGGCGTGGAAGACGTACTGCAATATATGGATGAAAACTTCCGTCCGGAAGAAGACTCCAAAATCAAACTGCTCTATATCGAAAGTATCAGCGACCCCGATCGCCTACTGTTCCATGCCTCCTCCCTGATAAAGAAAGGGTGCCGAATTGCCGCCATCAAGGCAGGTAGCAGCGAGAGTGGCAGCCGTGCGGCTTCTTCGCACACAGGTGCCATTGCCAGCAGCGATTCTGCGGTAGAGGCTCTGTTCCGTAAGGCGGGTATCGTACGTTGTTACTCACGAGAGGAACTGACAACCGTAGGTTGTGTCTTTACCCTACCCGAACTGAAAGGAAAGAACTTCGCCATCATCACCCATGCCGGTGGACCGGGCGTGATGCTGACCGACGCACTGAGCAAAGGCGGACTGAATGTCCCGAAGTTGGAAGGTTCGGTTGCCGACGAGTTGAAAAGCCTGCTCTTCCCTGGTGCTGCCGTAGGTAATCCGATTGATATCCTTGCTACCGGAACGCCTGAACACTTGCGGCTTTGTCTGGAATATTGCGAAGAAAAGTTTGAAAACATAGATGCCGTAATGGCTATCTTCGGTACACCGGGACTAGTTACCATGTTCGATATGTACGATGTGCTACACGAAAAAATGCAGACATGCAGCAAGCCGATATTCCCCATCTTGCCTTCCATCAATACTGCCGGAGCAGAAGTATCCGCTTTCCTTGCCAAGGGTCATGTGAACTTTGCCGATGAAGTGACTTTAGGCACGGCACTCTCCCGCATTATGAATGCCCCCCGACCTGCCGCTAACGAGATAGAGCTTTTCGGTGTGGATGTACCCCGCATCCGACGTATCATCGATTCCATTCCCGAAGACGGATACATCCAGCCGCACTATGTACAGGCGCTGCTTCACGCTGCCGGTATTCCGGTAGTGGACGAATTTGTATCGGCAAACAAAGACGAAGTACTTGCTTTTGCCCGCCGCACGGGTTTCCCGGTCGTAGCAAAGGTTGTAGGTCCTGTTCATAAATCCGACGTCGGCGGCGTAGTACTCAATATAAAAGGAGAGCAACATCTAGCATTCGAGTTTGAACGTATGATGCAGATACCCGAGGTAACCGGTATTCTGGTACAACCTATGCTGAAAGGTACGGAACTATTCATCGGTGCCAAATACGAAGAGAAGTTCGGTCATGTGGTGCTTTGCGGTTTGGGCGGCATTTTTGTGGAAGTACTTAAAGACGTCTCTTCCGGCTTGGCGCCGCTATCCTACAGTGAAGCTTACTCTATGATTCATTCCCTCCGCGCCTACAAGATTATCAAGGGGACACGCGGACAGAAAGGGGTGAACGAAGATAAGTTTGCGGAAATCATCGTACGCCTTTCTACCTTGTTGCGCTTTGCTACGGAAATTAAGGAAATGGACATCAATCCACTACTTGCCACAGAGAAGCAGGTAATCGCAGTAGATGCACGCATTCGGATAGAAAAGAAAGGATGAGAATGAGAAAGAGGGTTGGCAAATGTTTCTTCCGCAATCTGGTATCTGCCATTTTTCTGGTGCAGACATTATCGCTCTTCCCCCAAGGTACAGAGCGTTTCTTCAACCAGTACAATTTTAAGTTTATCACGGAGAATGCAGGGCTCCCTTATAGTTTTGTCAGCGATATTTTCAAGGACTCCGATGGCTATGTGTGGATAGGTACACACGGCGGGATAGGACGTTACGACGGCTATCAATCCCTGAACTACAGTACGCAGACTGAACCGATACGGCTAAAGAACGACTTTGTCCGCAAAATTTGTGAAGACAACTTCCGGCGGCTGTGGATTGCCTCCGAAGGCGGAATAGACATCATAGATCTGGACACCTATTCTCTGGTCGAATTGACACTTCCTGCCGACAGCCCGTTACATCAACTGATGGGTGAATACGTCAGTACCATCTACAAAGACGGACAAGGAAATATATGGATTGCAGGCAACAAAGACTTGTGGTGCATCGACTTGGACGAGAAGGGAAAAGTGAAGACTTGGTATCGCCTGAACAACGACTCCGCCTCTCCCGTACATGCCATTCTTGACATCGGTTGGTCCGTTTGTGCCGGCATCGACAACCGGATGTGCTGCATCGAGAAGCAATCCGGCAACAGTCTGAAAGCCCATCTGCTCTCCGATAGTTTGGTCTCCTTCAGCGAGGACTGGCGCATCTCTTGCTTGCAAGCCGATGGCGACTTGCTGTGGATTGGTTCCAACCGCGGACTTTTCAAGTATAACCATGCAGAACGCAGCCTGAAACGGTACCGCTATTCCACCCATCGTCCCGGCATGCTGAGCCAACTCCACCTTTTGCGGACCGTCGATCATACCGGCGTAAGTCAGGTTATTCCAGCCCAAGTCATCGTTCAGGAAGTTGTGTACCGATACGCCGAAACCGTCGTTGCTGGTATTCTCTTCCCAAGAGTAACCGCCATCAGACCCAACTTGTGTACATCGTTGAAGGTCTTGTCAAAGTTGACATAGGTCTCAAAGGTTTGATTGTGGCCGAAGTAAGTACTACGCTGAGCCACACCGTTCATCGAGGGAGTTACATTGCCGTACTTGTCATTGATTTGGGTGTTGTGCGAATGGTAGGCACTATAGGTTCTCTGGTGGTTATCATACGAATAGTTGGCATTCCAAGTCAGACCATCGATGATGTTCAACGTAGCCTTAGCTAGAATCTGATTACGCTTCCATTCGGTCTGCGACTTGTCTTCGTAGATCATAGAGAGGGGATTGTAGTTGCTGGAACCTTCGCCATGCGACCAGTTACCGTCAGTCTGACGGATAGGCAACGTGGGGTTGAAGTAGTTCATGGCATCAAGCACGGATGCACCTTCATCGCCCATAGGTACACCGACGTGCTTGCCGAACATACTATTTACACCAGCACTCAATTCCAGCCTATCCTTCAGCACTTTGGTACTGACCAATGAACGGAAGTTGGCACGATCCATCTTCGAACCAGTTACGACGCCTTCGCGTTTGGTTATGTTGACCGAAGCCATATAGGTGGTTTTCTGACCGCCACCGTTGATAGACAGATTATGATTGTGGCTCAATGCTGTCTGCATGACTTCATCCTGCCAATCGGTACTATTGCCACCGTCATACATGTAATTGATATTATTTTGTTTCACATAGCCACGGATGTCATCGGCAGAAGCCATATCCAGCGTCTTCAGGGCATTATCAAATGCCACATAGCCTGAATAGCTGACGTTGACGCGCTCCTGATTATTCTTACCTTTCTTGGTAGTGACGATAATCACACCGTTGGCTGCCTTTGAACCGTAGATAGCGGTAGCCGTAGCGTCGCGCAAAACGTCGATGCTCTCAATATCGTCGGGAGATACCATTGAGATATCCACACCAGGGATACCATCGATCACATAATAAGGGCTCATGGCACCCGAGCGCAACGAAGAAGCACCGCGCAGAGTTATACTGGGCGTACCGTTGGGGTCTCCGGATGTTGTCACCGTCAGACCTGCCACCTTGCCTTGCAGCATGCTGGCCGCATCGGAAAATACACCTTTATTCAATTCGTCGGCTTTCACAGTAGTGATGGAAGAGGTAACGTCTTTACGGGTCATGCTTCCATAACCAATAACAACAACTTCATCCAGCAATTCGTTGTCCTCGGACATTGTTACGTTCATGATTCTTTGGGTCACTTTCACTTCCTGTTTGGTATAGCCTATAAAAGAGAATATCAGAGTTCTTCCTCTTTCTACATTCAGGGAGTATTTTCCTTCGATGTCGGTGATACAGCCGTTGGTGGTACCGGCTTCAAATACATTGACACCGATAAGCGGCTCACCACTCTTATCTGTTACAGTACCGGTCACCCTGTTTTGGGCAAATGCCAAAGTACTGTTCAGCAGGAACACGACAAAGAGCATGCTCTGTACAAATGTTCTCTTTCCTCTTAAATGTTCATTCAGCATAAATTTAAAGTTTTTAGTCATAAAATGATTTATTGTTTATATGTATTAGCACTTATTATTTTACGGAGGTAAAAATGGGATCTACCTATTACATCTATGTTATACACATATTAAATGTGTATTACGGAGTGTTACAATCTCCGTACGGCAGTGGTGGAGACAATGAGAATTGCGACTCTATGCTAGTCTTGCAGACTGGCATAGACTTAGAAACAAGTTGAGAAAATGTTTTTGCCATCACAGTATTTTAGGTTTTTAATTATTGCAAAGTTAAGTTGACTATATGAGAACAAAGAGGAAAATAATACAAAACAAGGGGAAAATAGTGAACGGTACGTTTTTTTGTCTCTATTACGTTCTTATATGACTAATAAGGGGCTACAAAGATACAAGATACAGGATTATGTGTTACAAGACCACAAGATACAAAGTCGCAAGATACAGGATTAGCGTAAGCATGCGAAGCCAACAATATAAACATAAGGCAAGGATAAAACGACCGATCAACATCCCATAACACTATCGGACGGCGTGTTAAGATTCCGGTTCCATTTCAACGCCAATCCTTGAAAAAGACATCAGTTGAATATTTAGAGCCTGTTTAAATCTCCTTCAAAAAGTCTTTTATTCAGTTTCTTTGGGGGGTCTTCTCGGTCTGTTTCCATCTTTCTATTCATCACATAGCCCGCTATGCACCTTATAAAACAGGGAAACATCCTCAAAAAGAATTTCCAAAAGAAGACTGAACAATATCTAAACAGGCTTTTAATTCCACCAACAAGTGTCTTGCAAGCTGATAAACTAATGAGAAACAATCGCAGGATGTTTCTCTCTGACCATAGCAGGCTACCCTGCCCAGTCCTCCCGGTCCAGATTCCGATATCCGATGGCTTCCGCAAGGTGTGAAGGCTGTATCCATTCGCAGGCATCAAGGTCAGCTATCGTGCGCGCCACTTTCAGTATGCGGTCGTAGGCACGGGCAGAGAGGTTGAGGCGGTTCATCGCGTTCTTCAGCAGAACCAGCCCTTTGTCGTCGGGACGGGCATAGCGTGCGAGCAATCGGCTGTTCATCTGCGCATTGCAGTAGACACCAGGCAGGTCGGCATAGCGATTTTCCTGTATCTGCCTCGCACGTATCACGCGCTCGCGTATCACGGCACTGGATTCCCCCGCCCGTGCATCGGATATCTTCTCAAAGGGGACAGGCACCACCTCTATCTGCAAGTCGATGCGGTCGAGCAGAGGACCGGATATGCGGTTCAGGTATTTCTGTACCTGCCCAGGAGTACATACACAGGCTTTAGTAGGATGGTTATAGTAACCGCAGGGACATGGATTCATCGAAGCCACCAACATGAAACTGGCAGGATATTCCACATTGCTCTTCACACGGGAAATCGTAATCTTACGGTCTTCCAACGGTTGACGGAGTACCTCTAACACGTTGCGGTTGAATTCCGGCAACTCATCTAGAAACAAGATGCCATTATGCGCAAGGCTGATCTCACCCGGTTGCGGATAGTTTCCCCCGCCTGTCATGGCGACAGTAGAGATCGTGTGGTGTGGATCGCGGAAAGGACGTCGTGAAATAAGTCCCGCATCTGCCTGTAACTTTCCTGCAACAGAATGTATCTTGGTCGTCTCCAAGCTTTCGCCCAAAGACAAAGGAGGAAGAATGGAAGGAAGCCGTTTGGCAAGCATAGACTTTCCGCTGCCTGGTGCACCGATAAGAAGAATATTGTGTCCGCCTGCCGAGGCAACCTCCAGCGCACGCTTCACGTTCTCCTGCCCCTTTACGTCAGCAAAATCCAAGTCAAAGTGGCTTTGACGGGCATAGAATTCTTCGCGAGTGTTGACAATAGTAGGAGTAAGTTCTCGCTTGTCATTGAAGAACTCAATGACCTCCTTGATGTTCTCCACTCCATACACACTGATTTTATTGACAACAGCCGCTTCACGCGCATTCTGCTGGGGAACGATGATTCCCTCAAAACCCAGTTCGCGAGCTTTGATGGCTATGGGAAGAGCACCCTTTATAGGTTGCAGACTACCGTCCAGACTCAGCTCGCCCATCATCAGATAACGATTCAATTTTTCGGAACTGATCACTTCGCCGGCGGCAAGCATTCCGATGGCAAGGGGCAAATCGTAGGCAGAACCTTCCTTCCGTATGTCGGCAGGTGCCATATTGATAACAATATTGCTGGTCGGTATCCGATAACCGTTAACTTGCAATGCGGAAATAATGCGTTGATGACTCTCCTTGACAGCAGAATCAGGCAGCCCCACAAGATAGAACATGCAACCTTTAGAACTGTTTACTTCAATGGTGATGAGGGTTGCGTCAATGCCTTGTACAGCCGCTCCGAAAACTTTGATTAGCATCTGATTAATATAGGTATTAGAAATGAGGTATTAATGATCATAAAATATAAAGGATGAAACACCAAGAACGGGAGAATATACCCTGAAAAAACAGAAGATAAATCCTCAAAAACAAAAGAACAAGCTTTGAAAGATAAGGGAATAAGCCCTGAGAAACAAAAAAATGAACTTTGAGAAACAAAAGTACGTTCCTTGATGAACAAAGCATAAGAAACACGTAGTAGAAAATCCCTATCGCCTGTTCCTATTCCTTGCCGTGACCTTCTTTGCAGCTTCTTTCTTTTCATTCTCTTCGCGTATATCTTTCAGTTTTCGCTCGATAGCTTTTTCATCCAAGTCTTTCCCTTCTATCTTTCCGTTGGGACTAAGAAGCAGGTTGGCAGGAAGTTTTCGTATGGCAAACTGTTTGACAACTTCTCCATTCCACCCGGCAAAGTCGCAAACCTGTTCCCATTTCAACGTATCGGCCTTGATAGCTTCTTTCCATCGATCTTTCTCCCAATCAAGTGATATGCCAAGCAGTGTAAAATCCTTGTTTTTCTGTTCTTTCTTGTAGATACGGCGGAACATCGCATTCTCTCTTCGACTTATACTATCCCACGAAGCCCAAAAGTGTACCAACAAATATTGGTCTTTCAGAGAAGAACGGGTGATCTCCTTCCCCTTGGCATTACGCAGACGGAAGAAAGGCGCCGTTTTCCCAATTTCCGCCTTCTCCTCTTCATCTATCCGACTTAACAGTTCCCGCATATACGGACGGTCTTTCAGTTCTCCGATCATGCCTTCTGCCAGTGTCTTGATATGTTTCAAATCGGGTTTCAGGGTTTGGACAAAGTATTTGTCCAACAAATAGACGCCTGCCAACGAAGCGGGATGGCTCTTGATAAAACCTTCCGCCCGCTCTTCCAACTCCTTGGCAGAAGGCACTTCCAGTGTCTTCAGTTCCTGATTGAAAGCAGTCAGTTCCACATTAGCTGCATTCCCATCCACCTGCAATGCGGACAGGGCGGCATCAGAACCTGCAATCCGTATCCGGTTTCCCTTGTCCAAAAAGAGTGGATATTCCGTACCATCACTGAACAACAGGACGACAGACACCAACGTGTCGACAGCAAGCGTAGCAGAGAATTTATCCTCCTTGACGACCAGCGTATCCACGCGGTCATACATTCGATCCATTCCATACAAGTAGAGCGTATCGTTTCCCAGCCCTTTAATCTCTCCACTGAGACTAACAAACTCGCTTTTCCCTCCTCCGCAAGCGAACAAACCGATTAATAACAAGCATAACAAACAGACTTTCTTCATTGTTACAAAAACTTTTTTTGCGAAAGTACGGTTTTTACAGATAAAACAAAAAAAAATGCCCAACATTTCACAACGTCAGGCATTCCCTTTCCAAAAAAAAAATGGAAAAAATTCCAGTTTATAACAATAGACTTTACGGAGATTTATTTTCTCAACATACATGTACATGCGCACATATATACAAGAACAAATCCATAAGAAGTCTAACCGTTATTCGTTTGAGAAAATTAAAATTTATATTTAACTTTCATATTATTGAATGATGCTCATGAAATCAGAATTCGTAAAATACTTAGCGAATTCCAAATCAGAAGCAGCTTTCTTTGCCAATGACGGATCTTTAGCAACAGCACTCTTCAAACTGCTGGTTACCATAGAAGCATTGTTAGTTCTTGCACCCAGCACAGCAGTCAGATATTCAGTATATGCATCCGGCTTCTCTACGCTTGCCAGTGTGTTCTTAGCCTTGTTGTAATCCTTAGCCAAGATCTGTGCCAAAGCAGCACTGTTAGTCTTTGTGCTACCAAATGCGTTGACAGCTTTGTCATACTGACCTTGAGCAACATACAAGTTACCCAATGCCTCGTTCAGTTCTTTAGCACCAGAAGCTTTACCCAGATAAGACTCGGCAGCAGCCTTGTCACCCTTGTTCAGGGCAATCAGACCCAAGTTCATGTTCACCTCAGCGGCGTTGTTCAGAGAAGAAGCCTTCTTAAAGAAGCTTTCAGCCTTGTCAAGGTTACCAGCCTGATAAGCCAACTTACCTAAGTTATTGTATGCACGGTAATCGTTCGGATAGATTTGAGTAGCCTTCGTATAGATAGCTTCTTTCTTAGCCAAATCGTTAGTCAATGTTGCAGCATACAGCAATTCTTCGATATCCAACTGCTTAGCGTCAGTGTTTGCCAGATTAGCGATCTCTTCGTCAGACTTACCAATGATCTCATAGTTCAATGTCAGACGAGAACGACGCAGTTGCGGCAGAATCTCGTCAGCCAGAGTCTTGTATACAGAAGAAATGTTCTTGATTTCCTGTTCTCTTTGTTCAGGATCAGAGTACATAGACAGAACGCGAAGGATCAGTTCCTTATCTTGGATGTTTGACTTGGAAACCAGTTCTTGGAAACCTTCCCAGTCCTGAGCAGTGTATTTCGTATCAATAGCAGCGTCTACTTTTGCCTTCTTCAGATTCTGGTTGATCACCTTAGCAGTGTTGTCCTGACGGTTTTCTGCCAACTTAGAGTTCAAGCTAACACCACCATCGGGAGATGCGTATGCAGAAACAACGATGTTGCTGATCTTCTTATTCACAGCCTCATCCACGTTCTTCACCTCTTCATTGAATGCCTTTGCAGTCTTCAATTCACTGGCACGAACATTAGCTTGTTGAATCAAGAACATGATGTTAGCATCGTGTTTTTCTTTGATAATGCGTTGGAAAGCATCGTCACCATTAGCAGGAGTAGCGCTACTCAAAGTCTGTTCGATAAACTCAGACGTAGAGATCACACCATCGGCAACCTTTACGGCAGGGATAGTAATCGTCTTGCTGCCTACAGTAGCCTTAAACTCCAGATAGAGTTCTGATTTTGCCATTTCGGGAACATAGTCGAAAGAAGTTTTCATCGTATAGTTTCCACCCATCTTGTAGGAAATGGTCTGATCGTTACCTTCTACTTTTTCACCCTGGAATGTAGCAGGTTGTCCTTTAGCTTCTCCGCCGTTCCATTTCAGCACCGGAGTTACTTCTACTACAGCTTTCTTGTTGAAGTACTTTTCAGGGAACTTACCGTTGATAGTAGCCGGTACCTTACCGCCCACAGCCTCCAATACTTGCGGAGTTACGGTGAAGTAATCAGAGGATAACTCACCCATTTTGTTGCCACATGATGAAAGAGCAACAATTAATGCCATTAACAAAGGCAAATACAATTTCTTAGTCATCTTAGGTAAAATTTAATGTTTGTAATTGAAATTAGTCTATTTGGTTCTTCCCAGTGCCTATTAACACTAAGGTAATGCCTTGCAAAGATATTAAATCTCTTGTCAAATTATGAAATGAGTGGCTAAATTTATTATAATTTAATGAAATTCGCGTTCTTTTCGGAACTTGATATTCCGAGGATGGTGCTCAATGATTTCGCTGCGCAGCATATTGCGGTCAATATGCGTATATATCTCCGTAGTTGCAATGGATTCATGCCCCAACATGCACTGGATTGCCCTCAGGTTGGCTCCACCTTCCAGCAGGTGCGTGGCAAAAGAGTGGCGAAAGGTGTGGGGACTGATGTTTTTGGTGATGCCCGCCGCTTCTGCCAGCTCCTTAATCATGTGGAAAACCATGATGCGAGAAATGTTGTTCCCCCAGCGAGCTAGGAAGACGTAATCTTCGAATCCTCTTTTTATCTTCCCTTGGTTACGGTCTATCAGCCAGTATTTGATTTCTTTGATGGCACGGGGCGAGATGGGAACCAAGCGTTGTTTGCTACCCTTTCCTTCTACCTTAATAAAACCTTCGTCGAAATAGAGTTCCGACAGTTTCAGGTTGCATAGTTCCGACACGCGCAGCCCGCAGCTGTAGAGAGTTTCCAAAATAGCCCGGTTACGCTGCCCCTCTTTTTTACCCAAATCCACAGCAGAGATGATGGTATCTATCTCTTCTACAGTAAGTACTTCCGGTATCTTGAATCCTATTTTGGGACTTTCGAGCAATTCGCTGGGATTGTCTTCCCGATAGTCTGCCAAGGTAAGGAAGTGAAAGAATGATTTGATTCCGGAAATGATGCGCGACTGTGAGCGGGGATGTATACCGATGTCGTGTAATCCGGCGGCAAAACGCCTCAGATCGTCCAGACAAACCTCAAGAATATCAATATGTTCCTCTTCGAGAAAGCGCAACAACTTATCAAGGTCAGTCAGGTAAGCCTCGATCGTATTGCCGGAAAAAGCTTTTTCCAGCTTCAGATATTGCTGGTACTTCCTGATTATCAGGGCTTTTTTTTCCTTATCCCTTGTTTTTTCTTCTAATTCCATTTCTTTTTTTACCTTTGCACCGCAAAAAAGGACGGTACCGTTCTATAAATTGGAATGCGGAATTGTCACTTCCGGGACAAAGGTATAAAAAATTGTGTTATGAGGATACAAATAATTAATGGCCCCAATATTAATTTGTTGGGCAAGCGTGAACCTTCCATTTACGGCAGTATTACTTTTGAGGATTACCTTGCCGAACTCCGTAAAAAGTATGCCAATGTACAGATCGACTATTTTCAGTCAAACATTGAGGGAGAGCTGATAGACAGGATTCAACAGAGCGGCTTCGAGGTGGATGGTATCATCTTAAATGCAGGTGCTTACACCCATACTTCCATTGCTTTACAGGACGCTATCCGTTCAGTCACTGCTCCGGTCATCGAAGTACACATCTCCAATGTGCATGCCCGTGAGGCTTTCCGCCATGTATCGATGATAGCCTGTGCCTGCAAGGGAGTGATTTGCGGTTTCGGACTGAACTCTTACCGTCTGGCACTCGAAGCGTTGATTCACGAAACATTATAATTCATAATTTAATAAAGCCTATGTTATTAAAGCAAACGAAGATTGTTGCAACCATCTCTGACCAGCGTTGTGAAGTTGATTTTATAAAAAGCTTGTTCGAAGCCGGTATGAACGTGGTTCGTATGAACACAGCACACACCGCATATGAGGGCCTTGAGAGACTGATCAACAATGTGCGCACAGTGTCCAACCGCATTGCCATCCTGATGGACACCAAAGGACCGGAAGTCCGTACGACCATCAGCGACGAACCTATAGCGTATAAGACGGGAGATCGGTTGAAGGTGGTTGGTAACCCAGACCTTCACACTACTCGTGAATGCATTTCTGTTTCTTATCCGAATTTCGTGCACGATGTATCGGTGGGTGTCCATATACTTATCGATGATGGCGATCTGGAGATGATAGTAGTAGACAAGACTCCAGAATATTTGGTATGCGAGGTACAGAACGAAGCGACATTAGGAAGCCGCAAGAGTGTCAATGTCCCCGGCGTACGCATTAATCTGCCTTCGCTGACGGAGAAGGACCGTAACAATATCCTCTATGCTATCGAGAAAGATATCGACTTTATTGCCCACTCGTTCGTGCGTAACAAGCAAGATGTACTCGACATAAAGGAAATATTGGATGCACACAACAGCGACATCCGTATCATCGCCAAAATAGAGAACCAGGAGGGTGTGGACAACATCGACGAGATTCTGGAAGTGGCGGACGGTGTCATGGTGGCACGCGGCGACCTGGGTATCGAAGTGGCGCAAGAGCGCATACCGGGCATCCAGCGCGTGTTGATTCGCAAGTGTATCCTTGCCAAGAAGCCGGTGATCGTGGCTACGCAGATGCTGCACACCATGATTACAAACCCACGTCCTACCCGTGCAGAAGTGACGGACATCGCCAATGCCATCTATTACCGGACAGATGCCCTGATGCTGAGCGGCGAAACGGCATATGGCAAATATCCACTGGATGCCGTGGCTACAATGACCAAAATTGCCGCACAAGCCGAGAGAGACAAGTTGCCCGACAACGACATCCGCATTCCGCTGGACGAAAACAGTAATGATGTGACCGCCTTCCTTGCCAAACAAGCCGTAAAGGCAACTTCTAAACTGAAGATGCGTGCCATCATTACCGACAGTTACAGCGGGCGCACGGCACGCAATCTGGCTGCTTTCCGTGGCAAATTTCCCGTGCTCGCCATCTGCTACAAGGAGAAAACGATGCGCCATTTGGCACTGTCATACGGTGTAGAGGCCATCTACATGCCCGAACTTGCCAACGGACAGGAATACTATTTTGCCGCCCTGCGACGACTTGTGAAAGAAGGTCGTTTGTCCGAAACCGACATGGTGGGCTACTTAAGTAGCGGTAAAGCAGGCACACAGACCTCATTCCTCGAAATCAACAACGTAGGAGACGCATTGAAGTATGCCGAAGAGAGCGTGTTGCCCAATAAGAACAGATACCTTTAAATAAGAGGAGAATGGAAAGGGGAAAATGGAAAATGAATTTTCATTCTCCATTCTCCATTTTCCATTTCCCATTTCCCATCATCCACTTCCTATGACAATCGACGAATATATTCTACAGCACATTGACGATGAGGGCGAATACCTGAAAGCCCTGTACCGGGACACGCATCTCAAGTTACTATATCCGCGCATGGCATCAGGTCATCTGCAAGGACGTATGCTGAAAATGTTCGTCAGGATGATACGTCCCCACCACGTCCTCGAGATAGGCACCTACAGCGGCTATTCCGCCCTATGCATGGCAGAGGGATTGCCCGAAGACGGAATGTTGTATACGTTTGAAATCAATGACGAGCAGGAAGACTTTACGCGCCCGTGGTTAGAAGGCTCCGCATACGCAGACAAGATCAAGTTCTATATAGGAGATGCATTGGAAATGGTTCCGCAACTCGACGTTACTTTCGATCTTGCCTTCATCGACGGCGACAAGCGCAAGTATATAGCCTATTATGAGATGGTGCTGTCCCGCCTCTCCAATGGAGGCTACATCATTGCCGACAATACGCTGTGGGACGGGCATGTGCTCGAAGAGCAACCGCATCGCACGGACTTGCAGACCATAGGCATCAAGGCTTTCAATGACCTCATCGCACAAGATGAACGAGTGGAGAAGGTGATTCTTCCCTTGCGCGACGGACTGACGATTATCCGCAAGAAATAACTGCTGTTCCTCTCAATCGTCCCCCTCCCTACCATTGCCTGCGCCCCATCGGCAAGCTCTGTGTAGACTTTTATTTCTTTTTGTTCGGCTTTTCCGGAGATTTTCAGTAATTTTGTCTCAGATTTAAAGAAATACATCATATGGAAACTACCAGACAAAATAAAATATGTCGTTTGCTCCAGAAGGAACTGAGCGAAATCTTCTTGTTACAGACGAAGTCCATGCCGGGCGTGTTGGTTTCAGTCAGCGCCGTGCGCATCAGTCCCGACTTGAGCGTGGCGCGCGCCTACCTCAGTGTTTTCCCCTCGGAGAAGGCTAAGGAAATAACCAAGAACATCAACGAGAACATCAAATCCGTCCGCTACGAACTGGGAACCCGTGTACGCCACCAACTGCGCATCATCCCCGAACTGAAATTCTTCGTGGACGACTCTCTGGATTACCTTGAGAAAATAGATGAATTGCTGAAGTGAACCTTCCCTTCTACATAGCCCGCCGCTATCTCTTCTCGAAGAAGAAGCATAATACCATCAATATCATCTCCGGCATCTCGGTGTGCGGAGTGGCATTGGCTACGCTGGCGCTGGTGTGTACTCTCTCCGTATTCAATGGCTTCCAAGACATGGTGGCAGGCTTCTTCACTGCCTTCGACCCAGAGCTGAAGATTATGGCACGCGAAGGCAAGGTGTTCGAACCGGGCACAACGTCTATCCAAGAAGTGCGCGCCTTGCCCGAGATTGCCGTCTGGACAGAGACGCTGGAGGAGAATGCGATGGTGCAGTATAAAGACCGCCAGGCTATGGCGGTCATCAAGGGAGTGGAAGACAACTTCCGGCAACTAACTTCCATTGACAGCCTGCTTTACGGCGCGGGAGAGTTTATCCTGCACGATTCTATCGTGGACTATGGCATCTTGGGGGTGGAACTAATATCCGAGTTGGGCACCGGGCTTCAGTTTGTCGACCCGCTACAGGTCTATGCCCCCAAGCGCAATGTGCGGGTGAACATGGCAAATCCTTCCTCTTCCTTCAACCGCGACTATCTGTTCTCTCCTGGCGTGGTGTTTGTCGTGAACCAGCAGAAGTATGACGCACGCTACATCCTGACCTCACTCGACTTTGCCCGCAACCTCTTCAACTACGGCACGGAGGTCTCCGCCATCGAATTGAAGCTGAAACCGGATGCCGACCTGCCTGCCGTGCAGAAAAAGATTTCCCGCATATTGGGAGACGACTTCACGGTACAGAACCGTTATGAGCAACAGGAGGACGTGTTCCGCATCATGGAAATAGAGAAATTCATCTCCTACCTTTTCCTGACATTCATCCTGACGATTGCCTGCTTCAATGTAATAGGCTCTCTGTCCATGCTCATCCTCGACAAGCGCGAGGACGTGGAAACATTGCGCAATTTGGGTGCCGACAACCGCCTGATAGCCCGTATCTTCCTGTTCGAGGGGCGCTTGATTTCGCTGTTCGGGGCGTTTGCGGGAATTGCCTGCGGGCTGTTGCTTTGCTATCTACAGCAACGTTTCGGCATTATCTCACTGGGCGGGGGCAACGGTAGTTTCATTGTCGACGCCTATCCGGTCAGCGTACATGCCTCGGACGTGGTTGTGGTGTTTATCACGGTCATTGCCGTCGGTTTCCTTTCGGTGTGGTATCCGGTGCGCTATCTGACACGAAGGTTACTGAAAAAGTGACATCCTGCCTGCCGATGGTGTCCGTCCTCTGCCTGCTTGGTGCGTTAAACAGCTCCTCCCACACCGCCAGATTCACCGATTCATAGTCGGGATTCATCGGGTTTTCTACCGTGAATCACCTGCAAGGGCTATGCCACGCCAGATAATACGCCTACCTTTGAACTGTCAACCGATAACAACGGAACAGACGCCGATCACAGTAGAATAACATTCAATAACCCTCTAAACAATAAGAACAATGGAAAAGAGAACAAACGCCCTGTCTCACGCAAAACCATCGGGCAAGTATTTCATCGCCTCACTGCTCATCCTTTCCGGCCTATTGCTTCTGGCACGCAACATGGAGTGGATCAGTTACGAAACGTTCGACACCATAGTCTCTTGGCACAGCCTACTTATCCTGATAGGCATCGGTAAGATGATGCACCGACGTTACGTAGGCGGGAGCCTGCTCATTCTGATAGGCACCTACTTCCTGCTCGACAGGTTATCGTGGTTACCGGAAAACCTACATGGCATTATCTGGCCCGCCATACTCGTCACAGCAGGCATCTTGTGCCTTGTCAAAACACACCACAGAAAACGCTGGATAGAAATCGAAATGAGAACCTGCGGCCTAGGGAAAGAGAAAGAAAGAGATAGCCGCATGCACCCGAATACGGAAAACAACGGGCAGCAATGCCAATCGGAAGACGGATATTTACGCTCTGACAACGCTTTCGGTTCTATACGCCATGTCGTGCTGGACGAACTATTCAAAGGAGCTCGCATCCGGGCTTCATTCGGCGGAACCGTTATCGACCTGCGCCACACGAACCTTGCACCGGGCGAGACCTACATCGACATCGACTGCACCTGCGGCGGCATAGAGCTGTACATCCCTTCCGACTGGAAGGTGATCATCCAGTGCAACGCCTTTGCCGGCGAGTGCGTAGACAGGCGTTGGCAGGGAGCGAATATCGACCAAAAGAGTACTCTAATCATCCGTGGAAACGTCTCCTTTGGCGGCATCGAGATAAAAGACTGACGTATGAAAGCGCATCCAATAATAGATTATCCTTACCGTTGGTTTCCGACGTTTGTGTTGGCACTGACTCTGGCTATTATCCAGGCGGCACTGGCGTGGGGATATGCAGGAGCTGACTGGCTTCCGGCACTGGTAGACGGAATCGCGACGGTCGGGTGGTTTGCCGCATTGGCATACTTGGTATGGTTTGTGGTAGGTTACGTATCGCTGTTGCAGACCAATGTCATCACAGCCGTATCGGGCGTGGTGCTCTGGATTGCGGGCAACTTCATGGTTTGCGACATTATGGTGAAGATAGTGGGTATACCTTATATTGATTTTGCCTTTACCCTACCCTTCCGGCTCCTGTTCGGTGTGCCGGCATGGACGGCAGTCATTCTGTGGTACCACTTGCTGGTGATGAAGGAGACTGCCAACCGGGAAGAAGCAGTCACCACGCCGCAGCCTCCAACGGCAGTGCCGGAGCAACAAGAAGAGGTCATCGACCGGATCACCGTGAAAGACGGCTCAAGAATACATATCATCAAAGTGGACGAGCTTCTGTATATTCAGGCGTGCGGAGACTATACCACCTTAGTCACCCCCGACGGAGAGTACGTCAAGGAGCAGACCATGAAATACCTCGAAACGCATCTGCCCGCCGGCAACTTCGTGCGGATACATCGCTCCACGATTGTAAACGTGACACAGATTTCGCGGGTCGAACTGTTCGGCAAAGAGACTTATCAGGTGCTATTGAAGAACGGGGTGAAGCTGCGGGTCAGCCTGACGGGATACAAGCTGTTGAAAGAGAGATTGGGGATATGAATAAGGAGGCCCTGTGAAGTCGGTCTATCCATCCTACGGGATGAAAGAAATCGTCCTGTGAAATGAAAGAAATCATCCCGTGAGACGAAAAAATCCATCTCATGAGATAAAAAAAATCGTCTCATGGGATGGATTTATTTGCCTCACGGGACAAATATATCCGTCTCACGAGACGGTTTTTATCTGAACTTATACCGCAGGAAACCGGAGATAAACCGGAGGCGGTTTACCCTTTATTTCGTACTCAGTTTCAGCTTGGCAGGTTTCAGTCCTTCGGCGGTTGCCGTAACGGTGACGGCAGAAGGTTGGTCGCCTGCACGCAAGATGGCGAGCACAGAACCTTTATAAAGCTTGCGCTTGTTGGTCACATTGAGTTCATCGGAGTTGTGGTCACCGCTGCTTACTGCCACCAGTGGAGTGTTGCCTGCTACGGTGAAGGTCACTTCGCCCAACGCCGTCTGCACGCGGCGTCCTTTCTTATCTACCGCCACTACACGCACATGTTGCAAATCCTGTCCGTCGGCTTTCCAATCGGGATTATCGCTCTCTATCTTCAGTGCCACGGCAGGACCGGTGGTCTCGATCTTGTGGCGTGCCACTACTTTGCCGCCGGTCCGGGCAATGGCTTCGCAGTAACCGTCCTGATATTCGATGTCGCTCCAGCGTATCTGATTGCGCATCTTGGCGCTCTTGATGTCGTTGCGTTTCACCCCATAACTCTTGCCGTTGACCAGTAGTTCCACCTCTTCGGCATTAGTATAAGTGGTGATGTTGAGCTTCGTTCCCGGCTTGCGGTTCCAGTGATCGCTCTGTCCGTCGTTTCCGGTCTGGACGCCATTCCACATCTGGTCACCTTTAGTATCGGTCACGGCAATGTGCACCAAGGGTTCGTCGGGCATGAAGAACGACTTCATATAGTATGCCTTCGGCTTGGGTTCGAGCGCAATGTCGAACACGCCCTGCGCCCAGCCCTTAGCCGGCCATCCGTGACTCTCGCCGAGATAGTCAATGGCACCCCAATAGGCAAGACCTATCACCTTGTCGAGATTCATGGAAAAGTAGTTCTCACCCATAGCGGCTACGGATGCCTCGCTTTGGTAGAACGTCATCCAAGGGAAACGTTTGCCGTCGCCGGGGAAGTACATATAGCGGTAGTTGTATGCCTGTATGTCCGTCACCTTTGCCAGGTCGCAGGGCAGTGAATCCGTCTCCCAGTTGCGGTAGCGCGGATGCATGGCTACGGTCACCTTGCGGGTGTCGTCGTAACGGTTGACGAGTGTTTTCTGTAGCTTGAACATGGTCACGCCGAAGTCATTGTAAGGCATGTCGCTGTACGACTGCAACTCGTTTCCTAACGACCACATCACTACACACGGATGATTTCTGTCGCGGGTGATAAATTCCTGTATATGTCCGGACCAGAGTTCGGCAAAGGGGCGACGTCCGGCACCTACATACTGGTCGTTCCATTTGTCATAGAGTTCGTCCACCACAAGGATACCATTCTCGTCGCACAAGTCGAGGAACGACTCCGAGTAGGGATTGTGCGACGTACGAATATGATTCATTCCGTACTCCTTCATGAGTTTGATTCTCTTCTCCATGGCACGCGGATAGGCGGCTGCGCCCAGTGCGCCGTTGGTATGATGGTTGGCATAGCCTTTCAGCAGTACCTTCTTTCCGTTAAGTTTCAGTCCGTAGTCCGGTCCGATCTCGACGGTACGTATGCCGAAACGTTGTGAAGTGACGGCAGCTATGGTGCCATCGGGACGCAGCAATTCTACGCGTGCCGTATACAGATTGGGAGTGTCGCAGTCCCACAGCATAGGCGATGCTACATCGAAAGGCGGTAAAGCCAGTTCCTGTCCCTGTCTGTAGTTGCGGTTGCGTTTGACGTCGAAGGTTTCATCCTTTACCACCGAACCGTCGGGGGCTGTTACCATCAGATGCATCTTCAAAGTGTTCTCCTTGGTGGTGCATTGTACGTTGGCGATGATACTGACTGTCTTGTTCTCCTTGGTAGTGATATAGAGCGGATGGCGCATAAAATACAATTGCGGGTCAGTATATATCAGCTTCACATCGCGGATCAGCCCGCCGCCAGTATACCATCTCGATTGCTTCGGCTCTCCCGTGTTGGCATAGACGGCGAGCGTGTTCTCCTGTCCGTAATTCAGTTTGTTCGTCACATCTATCTCGAATCCGACGTAGCCGTAGTCCGTACCTCCGATGCGCGTCCCGTTGAGGTAAACGTCTCCATAGTACATGATTCCCTGGAAATCGAGCAACACCCGTTTTCCTTTCTGTGCGGCATCCGGAGTGATGGTCCTGACGTACCATCCTCCGCCCATCTCCTTGAATCCACGTGCAGAAAGGCGGCTCTTGATATTGGCTCCGGCATCACTCATGTCCGCCATCTCGTCCGCCGATGGTGCCACCCAAGGCTGTTCGATTTGGAAGTCATGCGGCACGTTCACCTCGCGCCACTCTTCTTCCAGCGCTTTCTTTACAGTAATGGAGGCATCTGCCACATCGCCAAGTCTGAACAACCAACCCCGGTCGAGGCTTATCGTGTCCGAATCGGAGGCTGCCGCAAGGGGAAGTATCGAGCAGGCAAGCCCGAGAAATGTTACGCCTAAAAGTTTCTTTGTCATAATCTGAATACCATTAGTTTTAATATGAATATTTGGGTTATTGTCTTTTGCGAAAATTTAGATATATTATCCAAATATAGGCAATAGCAGGATATATACAAAGAAACACATCCTTATTTAACAAAATTTGCTTGAAGATAGTGTATTCTGATACCCGCGCCCGATGAACTCACCACCGAACCACATAATTCTCCAACAGAGCCACACCGAAAGTCTTTGCTAATTCTTATCTTTGCGCCCCTAAAAGAACGATATGAGACATCTGTTTTATCTTTTACTGGCATTCTGCTTTGTTCCTCTTGCGGCACAACAAAGCCAGACTGCCTGCCATTTGGAGAGCCTCGGCTTCGTAAACATTGCCGAAGCAGACAGTACCATCGCCGTCGACCTGATGTACGCCCACGCCGACAACTTCACCGGGCAGGTGCTGTACGAAGATTTGCGCGAAGCATACCTGCACCCCGATGCCCTAAAAGGATTGCTACGCGCGCAACAGGAACTGAAAAAGCATCATCCGCACTACCGCCTGATCGTATATGACGCCGCCCGCCCCATGAGCATACAGCAGAAAATGTGGAATATGGTAAAGGGTACTCCCCGATATATCTATGTCTCCAATCCCGCCCGTGGCGGCGGACTACACAACTACGGTCTGGCAGTAGATATCAGTATCTTAGATGAAACGGGTACTCCCCTGCCGATGGGTACAAAGGTGGACCATCTTGGTATAGAAGCCCATATTACGGACGAAGCTGCATTGGTGCGAAGCGGAAAGATGACCGCACAGGAGCAGGCTAACCGCCAGTTGTTGCGCAATGTCATGCGTACCGCAGGGTTCCGTACATTGCCCAGCGAGTGGTGGCACTTTAATTGGTGCAGCCGGCAGGAGGCTAAACAAAGGTATAAGGTGATCCCATGAGGAATGATACGAAGGAGTTATTGTACTAATTCGGCAATTAGTGCTAAATATCCAATTAGTACTAATTGGGCTTTTTTACTATCCTGCTATGACACACGCACTTATATTTGGTAATATCCGTGGATAGTATAGTCGAAAAGCACTTTATCTTCCTGAGCCTGACCGAACTAAGCGGAAATTGCCTATATTTGCGCAAATGAAATAAAAACTACCAATAGGACACAATCATGAAACAAGTTCTCAAAATCATATTTTCTCTCCTGCTGGGAGCGTGTATCGGCTGTGGCGCAGTGATGCTTTACATTGTGCTCTTTACGGACATTATGCCAAGCGGATTCCTTGAGAAAGTGGAGGAAATACAGGCAAGCAAATTAGTACTTTCTTGCCTATTATCACTAATCAGCCTGATTCTTGCTATTTTCCTGCAAGTCATCCTGCATGAGGGAGGTCACTTGTTGCTGGGATTTGTCACCGGCTACCGGTTCGTCTCTTTCCGGATAGGAAACCTTACATTGATAAAGGAGGAAGGAAAGTTCCGCTTCAAACGCTTCTCCATCTCCGGCACGGGTGGACAATGCCTGCTCTCTCCACCGGACGGACCGTACGAACAGATGCCTTACTTCTGGTATAACGCGGGAGGCGTGCTGATGAACCTGCTAACGGCAAGCGGAGCACTCGCCCTTTGGATTGCCTATCCCGACATGCCGCTACCGTTGCACGTGTTCCTCCTGTTCTTCTTTTTCTGCGGATTCTTGTTTACCTTGATGAACGGCATCCCCATGAAGGCGGCGGGCATTACGAATGATGCTTACAACCTGATACTGATGCGACGAGACGTAAACGCACGGAGGTATCTTGCCTTGCAGTTGGCCGTAAACGCGGAAGCACAGAAAGGCGTCAGACTGAAAGACATGCCGGACGAGTGGTTCCCGAATGACGAAGTGACTGACTACAGGGACCTCCTGCAAGTTGCCGTAAGGCTGCTCTATATCTCGCGTTATATGGACCGGAAAGAGTTTGAGACGGCACACGCCTTGTTCAGTGAAATGGAACCGTATAAAGGGAAAATCATCGGGCTATATGCAAGAGAGATCGAGTGCGAACTGCTCTTCCTCGAGCTGATAGGCAAGCGGAGGAAAGAGGAGGTGGAACGACTCTATACAGATGGAGTAAAGAAGCATATCCAATTGTACAAGGCTGTCATGTCTTCCAAACCACGCCTGCTCTGCGCACTGGCTTTGCACTGGGAACATCAGCCGGAGCGGGCAAAGGAGATTTATGAGGAAGTGTCCGGCAAGCAGGACAAGTATCTGATGCAGGGTGAGGTCTTCTCGGACCTAGACATTATGGAAACGATGCTCCGGGAGGCGGAAGCGTGTCGGACAGACGTTTCTCCGTCGGACGACGAAGCCAAGGAAACCAACAAACGATAGGATTTATGGAACTGAACAACGATACATTGCGTTTCATACGCGAACACAGCAAAGACGATGTACGTACGCTTGCCTTGCAGGCACCGAAATATCCGGGTGTGGACATGCCCGCCGCCCTGACCCAAATAGCGGGCAGACAGGCGGCAGCAGAGAAGATTCCTTCGTGGCACAAGGTGGAAGAGCTTGTATATCCCCGCCACCTATCCTTGGAGCAATGCTCTTCGGAGGCTACGGCACGCTATAAGGCATCGCTCATCCCCGCACTTCCTGCGGGCACACTCACCGACCTGACCGGAGGCTTCGGCATCGACTGCGCCTTTCTTTCCGGCAAATTCCAACAGGCAACGTATGTGGAGCGTCAGGAGGAGCTTTGCGAGATTGCCGCACACAATTTCCCGCAACTGGGACTGACGCATATCCGAATAGAAAATACAGACAGCGTCCGCCATCTGCAAGAGATGTCTCCCGTGGACTGGATATTCATCGACCCCGCCCGACGCGACGGGCACGGCGGGAAGACCGTCGCCATTGCCGACTGCGAACCGGACGTATCGGCACTGGAAACGCTGTTGCTTGCCAAAGCACAGCATGTGATGGTGAAGCTATCGCCCATGCTGGACCTCTCACTCGCCTTGCAGGAACTGAAGCACGTACAGGAGGCACACATTGTCTCCGTCAATAACGAGTGCAAGGAACTGTTGCTGATACTGGGGCATGCCGACCTTGCACCGGAAGAGATTCCCATTCATTGCGTCAACCTACAGGCAAAAGGTGGCAGATGCATGCCCGACGGGCAACCAGCTTTCTGTTTCACACGTGCTCAGGAGCAGGCAAGCGCAAGCATTTATGCCGATATTCCCGGCAAGTATCTGTATGAGCCCAATGCCTCCCTCCTCAAGGCAGGCGCCTTCCGAAGCATCGCCCGTATCTACCGTGTAGAAAAACTGCACCCCAACAGCCACCTTTACACCTCGGAACTTCCGGTGGAAGGCTTCCCCGGAAGGTGTTTTCAGATAGCGGGACTCTGCACGCTGAACAAGAAAGAGATGAAAGCCACACTGGGAAACACGAAGAAGGCAAACATCACAGTGCGCAACTTCCCCGCCTCGGTAGCAGAACTGCGAAAGCGCCTCAAACTCGCGGAAGGAGGAGATGTTTACCTGTTTGCCACCACACTTGGCAACGAGCAGAAAGTTATCATCAAGTGCAATAAAGTCTCCTTTTAAGAATAAAATATCACCTAAATAACGATTTTACTGACAAACGTTTTTTCTAAAAGCGAAGAAATAGAATCCTGCCACTCCAACTTCGGAATAAACATGCGCTAATTATACATATTGCTGACAAAATATACCCTATTTATGCCGTGCGGATCGCTTTTTTCCACCTTAAAAACGACAATCCGACATGGCAAATAGGTTGATCGGACACATTAGATATATTGTTTTGATGCATTAGATATATTGTTCCGGTATATTAGATATATTGTTCCGATGCATTAGATATATTGTTTTCACCCAATCCACTATATTTCGTCACCGGAAAGTACGAAAAGGGAGAGTGGAAGATACGTTTTTCTTTTTTTAGAGTTGTATAGATTTATATATTAACCTATAAATCATCAAAATACGAATTTTCGTTCTTTTCTTTTCGTTCATCCCTTCCTCTGGACGGAAACAGCGCATTCTCGTGACCTCCGAAAAGCAAAATGTCAAATGTGCCTACAGATGTCCTGCTGCCGCTCTTGCACCCTCCGATGTAACCTCAGTGAAGCAAAATGTAACACAGAAACCGCTTTCTGAAACATAGGATAATATATCTGATACATTATTCTTTTCCCGTTTCCGATATTCTGCCTATTTTTGTAACTGTCCGCCAAATGGCGAAACAGGAACCGATTACTAACATCATAAAGACATATCAATATCATGAAAAAAAGAATTCAGTTACTCGTTGCAGCAGGTTGCCTCAGCCTCTGCTTTCTTTCGTGCTCACAACCTCCTTACAAGAACCCGGCGCTCACTCCCGAAGAACGTGCCGACGACTTAGTCAGCCGGTTAACACTGGAAGAGAAAGCCGCCCTGATGCAAAGCACCTCACCCGCCATCCCCCGCTTGGGCATCAAAGCCTACGACTGGTGGAACGAGGCCTTACACGGCGTAGGACGCGCCGGACTTGCCACTGTATTCCCGCAAGCCATCGGTATGGGAGCCTCGTTCGATAGCGACTTGCTCTACGACGTATTTACTGCTGTCTCCGACGAAGCCCGCGCCAAGAACGCTGCCTTCAGCCGCGAGGGCGAACTGAAACGTTATCAGGGACTCACCGTATGGACGCCCAACATCAACATCTTCCGCGACCCGCGCTGGGGACGCGGACAGGAGACCTATGGAGAGGATCCCTACCTGACCGGACAAATGGGCATGGCGGTCGTACGCGGACTGCAAGGTCCCGACAGCGAGAAGTATGACAAGCTGCACGCTTGTGCCAAGCATTTTGCCGTACATTCCGGTCCCGAATGGAACCGGCACAGTTTCAATGCCGAAAAGATAGACCCGCGTGACCTGTGGGAAACGTATCTCCCCGCCTTCAAAGACCTTGTCTGTAAGGCTGACGTGAAAGAAGTGATGTGTGCCTACAACCGTTTCGAAGGCGAACCCTGCTGCGGAAGTAACCGCCTGCTGGTGCAGATTCTCCGCAACGAATGGAATTACAAAGGCATCATCGTATCCGACTGCTGGGCCATCAACGACTTCTTCAATCCCGGCGCCCACGAGACGGAACCGGACAAGGAACATGCCTCCGCCAAAGCCGTCCTAACAGGTACGGACGTGGAATGCGGACAGAGCTATGCCTCGCTCCCCCAAGCCGTTGCCGAGGGTCTGATTGACGAAGAGAAGATAGACGTCTCGCTGAAACGCCTGATGAAAGCCCGCTTTGAACTGGGCGAAATGGACCGTCCCGAACTGGTGTCGTGGGCACAAATACCCTACAGCGTAGTGGACAGCAAAGAACATCGCGAGCTTGCCCTTCGTATGGCACGCGAAAGCCTCGTCCTCTTGCAGAACAACGGCAACCTGTTGCCTCTGAATAAAGAGATGAAGATAGCCCTCGTAGGACCCAATGCCAACGATTCTGTCATGCAATGGGGCAACTACAACGGTTTCCCAGGACATACCGCCACCCTGCTCGAAGGGCTGCGCCAGTACCTTCCCGAATCCCGACTCATCTACGAACCGGGATGCGACCTCACCTCCGACGTCACCCTGCAAAGCGTATTCCAGCAGTGCAGCATGGACGGCAAGCAAGGCTTCAGTGCTAAGTACTGGAACAATCCCAAGCAAGAAGGCGAACCCGATGTCACCACCCAAATCACTACCCCGTTCCACTTCATCACCACAGGTGCCACTGCCTTTGCCGCAGGAGTCAATCTTACCGACTTCTCCGCCAGCTATGAATCCGTATTCCGCCCCGAGAAAAGTGAAGAGATCGCCTTCCACTTCCAGACCCAAGGCTTCACACGCCTCTCTATCAACAATGAAGAGGTGGCAAAAGGCATGAACTTCAAGAACAACATCAGAACCTACGCCCTCTCCGCAGAAGCCGGAAAGGAATATCATATTCGCATCGACTTCGCTTTCCACAACCGTGATGCGGCACTCGACTTCGATATGGGCCGTGAGATTCCCGTCGACCTGAGCCAAACCGTACAGCGCGTCAAAGATGCAGACGTCATCGTCTTTGCCGGAGGTATCTCGCCCGCAGTAGAAGGCGAAGAGATGCGTGTCACTATCCCCGGATTCAAAGGCGGAGACCGCGAAGTTATCGAACTGCCCTCTATTCAGAGCCGCCTGCTTGCCGAGCTGAAAAAGGCAGGAAAGAAAGTCGTGCTTGTCAACTTCTCCGGTTCCGCCATCGCCCTGACACCGGAAACCAAGACATGCGACGCTATTCTGCAGGCATGGTATCCTGGTCAGGCAGGAGGCACAGCCATTGCCAACGTTCTCTTCGGAGACTACAACCCTGCAGGACGCCTTCCGGTCACTTTCTATAAGAGCACATCGCAGTTACCCGACTTTGAAGATTACTCAATGAAAGGACGTACTTACCGATACATGACGGAGGCGCCGCTCTTCCCCTTCGGACATGGCTTGAGCTACACTACTTTCAGCTACGGCAATGCCGCACTGAGCGCACCGGAAATAAAAGATGGCGAAACCCTCACCCTGACCATCCCCGTCAGCAACACAGGCACTCGCGATGGCGATGAAGTTGTGCAAGTGTACCTGCGCCGCCCGGGCGACAAGGAAGGTCCGTCACATACCCTCCGCGCCTTCCGACGTGTCAGCATAGCCCACGGTGCAACGGAAAACGTAACCATATCGTTGAATAAGGAAACTTTCGAATGGTTTGATACCCAAACCAATACCATGCGTCCGATAGAGGGTGATTATGAACTGCTTTACGGTGGCTGTTCCGAATTCGGGAAGCTAAAGGCGATAGCTGTTACAGTGAAATGATAACTAATTCCCAGTTAGATAATCATAATCAAACAATATTAAGATCGCGAACCCCAAAAAGAACTTTTATATCTATAATATCTTAATTTATCATGAAGAATTTACTCTATCTCCTCCTCTGCCTCATCATCGGAACCTCCTGTTCCCGGCAGACAAGTCTGATAAAACCTTGGGAGAAAGGTGCTTTTGAAACACAGAAATACCGTAATCTCTTCGCAGAGATGGGCTACAAGCAAATAGATGTAGAGTCCAAACTCAGGTCTGTCTTCGACGACGTGTTCCATGGCCCCAACAAGGTCTACTTTGAAGTAGGCGACTCAATGGCTTATATCAGCGACATCAAGAATCACGACGTGCGCACCGAAGGCATGTCTTACGGGTTGATGATTGCTGTCCAGTTCAATCGACAAGATATCTTCGACCGCCTCTGGCGGTGGGGGAAGACCTACATGCAACATCAGGAAGGTCCGCTGAAAGGCTACTTTGCCTGGAGCTGCCGGACAGACGGCACTCGCAATGCTCAAGGTCCCGCATCCGACGGAGAACTCTACTATGTCACCGCCCTTATCTTTGCCTCCAACCGTTGGGGTAATGACACCGGTATCAACTACCTTGCCGAAGCCCAACACATCCTCAACTGCTCAATGGAGAAGGACGGAAGCAATCGCGTGACGCCCTTCATCAATCTGGAACATAAGCTCATCACCTTCGTTCCTGACACATATGGCGGACGCTTCACCGACCCCTCCTATCACGTCCCTGCCTTCTACGAGGTGTGGGCGCGCTGGGCAAACGACGGTAGAGCCGACCTTTGGCGTGAATGTGCCAAACGCAGCCGCGAATACCTGCACAAAAGCATCCACCCCGTAACCGGCCTAAGCCCCGACTACAACAACTACGACGGTAGCCTGCTGAATAGTAACCGCCTCATTGGCGACGCCTTCCGATTCGACTCCTGGCGTGTGCCCATGAACATAGCCCTGGACTATTCTTGGGCATGTGCCGACAAAGACTGGCAACAGAAATATGGAAATAAGATTCAGAATTTCCTCTACAGCCAAGGCATCGACACCTTCGTAGACCAATACAACATAGACGGTACCCAAGTGAAAGATACGCTCGGTGCCGGAGGTTACAAGGCTTTACGTCATTCGGTAGGTCTCGTCGCCACTTCTGCCGCCGCTTCTCTGATGTGCACGCACGAGATTAGCCGGAAGTTCGTAGACAAGTTATGGAATGCCCGGCATGAACCGTACGAAGATGGTTATTTCGATGCATACTACGATGGACTGCTCCGCCTCTTCGCCTTCATGCACCTGAGCGGAAACTATCGGATTATCTTCCCGGAGAAATAAAAGTAAAGTTGTTTCCGCTGCTTTCATTCCTGAAGAATAAAAAGACAGGCTGAGAATAAAAAGTGGAACAGAACTGAATAACGGAGTGAGAAGGAGTTGTCACTCCGTCTCACTCCTGATAATCCACATCAAATAGAAATATCTACATTTGACTATAGTTTATTAAATTTAGGTTAGGATTAGTGTTAAGTGAAGAAGAGGCTTTATCTGGATGAAACGTGAATTTCCGGTCCTGATAAAGCCTTATTCCGAAATCGCACTGACATGGTAAGCGATGCTGGGCGGGAGCTATTGTTATCCGTCCAGCTCCGTCATGGCTTATTCCGGCTTTTTCCCACGTAGATCATCCTTGGGCGTCGTTGTCCCACTGCCGTCGCGCGTAGCGACATAGTGCGGCGACATGATTTCGATGCCCTCTTCATTAAAGCGGTCCTGAATGTTCTGATGAAGGTCGGAGTAGACTTGTGCCAGGCAATTGGCATCCTTGATATAAGCATTCACCTGATAGACCGGATAATAATCCTGCAAGGAAGTCTCCAACACAAACGGGCGCGGGTCGTCCACCACCCCAGGAGTGTTCAGTGCCGCTTCTATCAACAGCTGGTGCGTCTTCCGCCAAGGCACATCATAGCCGATGCTGACCTCAGAGTGAATAATCAACCCGTAATCGCGTGCCGACTGGCTGAAGTTGACCGTATGCGAGGACATGATGAAGGAGTTCGGGATAGTCACCACCTCATTCTTCGGCGTGCGGATGCGGGTCACCAAGGGCGTCTTCTCAATCACGTTGCCTGTCGTGTCGTCCAGCTTGATACGGTCGCCCAGCTTGAACGGGCGCATATAAGTGATCACCAGCCCCGCAATGATGTTCCCGATCACCGTGCTTGAACCCAGCGAAATGATCAAGCCCACAAAGACCGATATCCCCTGGAAGACACCCGACTTGGATCCCGGCAGGTAAGGATAAATCATTGCAATCATGAACGCATAGAGCAGAAAACGCACAATGTGAAACGTCGGCATCGCCCAGTCGGCATAAAACCCGCCGATACGCAGGCGCTCCGACTGTATCTCGTTGGCAAGATAGCGCACCAACCGCACCAGATACCTCACGGCAAGCCATATCACAAAGATAGTGAACAGGTTAGGAATATACTCCACGATGGCAAGGAAGATACTCTTTATCGGCTCCCAGATATACGAGAACAACTTGTATGCCAAGTCTTTCGTCTGAGGGAAGATAGAGAAAAGCAACGGTACCGTCAGCACCAGCTGAAGCAGCATCACCGCATAGCGCAGCAGGTTGGCAAGGAAGACAAGCAGATTCACCTGCTTCTGCGTATCCAGCAGCTCATAGTCCTGTATGGAGATTGGTTTCAGCCGGGTATCCTTCAAGCGCTGGATGCGGGCTTTCAGTTTATTGAACAGCCACGTCGTAAGCCTGAACAGCAGATACTGCCCGACAATGACCAGAATGAAATAGAAGATACGCTTGCCCAATCGCCACAAGCTATGCTCGTTTTTCATGACCTTGAGCTTGTCCACCACGACTTTCCGCTTGGCAGCAGCCAATTCGTCGCGTGTGCAGCCTTCCCACAGCCCGTCCTGGTCGGTAAACGATGCCAGTACCTTGTTGCCGTACATCAGGTCGGCAACGATGTCACTACTATCTATATAGACCGAATCCGGCTGCAAGTTGAACCGTTTGCCCAGCTCCGTAATCGCCTCGGCGTTCATCTCAGCACGTTGCTGCGGCGTGTGCCCGCCGCGCTTAGCATACAAATAATAGAGTGTGTCGTCCTCCACCACCACAGGGACACCCGGTGTCACCCTACGGAGCGAGTCGATACGCAGGCGTTGCCGTGCCAGCTTGATGGAATCTGCCGCATCATACTTCAGCTTCATCTGCTCGATCTCCATCCTGAGATTAGCCTCGTTCAGCCGCGCAGCTTCCAGTTTACGCCGCATGTCCGACCGATCCAGCGAATCGGTGTCCGTCCGAAGAGGCACATCCACCCCCACGGTGTCCTGATTGAAAATATCCCTGACCTTCTCTACCAATTGGGCAGAAGCCCCGCACAGGGGCAGAAACAACAAACAAATGCACAATGCACTAATCTTTCTCATACAAAAGCCTTTTGACGGATAACTTTATACTTTATCTCAAAACATAAGAATACTCAAATAAAATTAACGCGCCAAACATACGGAATGTTTTCCACATTTCATGAAAGGAATAACTATATTTGCACCAAAAACTATATTTTTATGGATATCATCTATCTTATCGGAGGCCTCCTGCTCATACTTTCGGGAGCCAACGGGCTGACGGACGGCGCTTCCTCCGTAGCCAGGCATTTTCGTATCTCGCCCATCGTCATCGGGCTGACTATTGTCGCCTTCGGCACCTCTGCCCCGGAGCTGGCGGTCAGCGTATCTTCCGCCCTGAAAGGGAGCGCGGATATCGCCATCGGAAACGTGGTGGGAAGTAACCTGTTCAATACGCTGATGATTGTGGGCTGCACGGCACTCTTCGCCCCTATCGTCATTTCACAGAACACCTTACGGAAGGAAATTCCCCTCTGTATCCTCTCCTCCGTTGTCCTGTTGGTCTGCGCCAACGATGTCCTGCTGAACCATGAGCCGGAGAACCTGCTCAGTACCACCGACGGGTTGTTGTTGCTTTGCTTCTTTGTCATCTTCTTAGGATATACGTTCTCCATCGCTTTCCAAGGGAAGCAGGAGGGGGAGACGGAAGAGAAAGTCAGCCAGCTGCCGATGTGGCGGTCTGTCCTGTACATCGTAGGCGGTCTGGGGGCATTGATAGTCGGCGGCGACCTGTTCGTGAATGGTGCCAGCGGTATCGCCCGCAGCTTGGGAGCCAGCGAATCGGTCATCGGGCTTACCCTTGTGGCAGGCGGAACGTCTCTGCCGGAGCTTGCCACATCCATCGTTGCCGCCCTGAAGAGGAATCCGGAGATTGCCATCGGAAACGCCATCGGCAGCAACCTGTTCAATATCTTCTTCGTATTGGGTTGCAGTGCCACCATCACGCCACTGCACTTCACGGGAATCACTAATTTCGACCTGTTGACGCTGGTCGGTTCGGGCATCCTGTTGTGGCTGTTCGGCCTGTTCTTCGCCAAACGGACCATCACGCGCATCGAAGGCAGCATACTGGTGCTTTGCTACATAGCATATACGATTGCGCTGATCTATAAATAATTTAACTTTCGCAAGTAATGTATGAACGGACCGGAAGCCCAAGAAAAGATAAATCCAGTACAAGGCAGACCTCCGCAAACGCATAAATTTGCCTCGTGAGATGAATGATTTTGCCTCGTGAGACAGATAAAATCATCTCATGAGATGATTTTATTCAGCCCACGAGACGATTTTATTCAGCTCATGAGCCAAATTTAGCCGTCTCGCAAGAAAAACGACTAAATATAGGAAAATGTATTATTTTTACTCTCTCAGCACGTGGTATTTTAAAGATTATCATGTATCTTTGCCACTTTATTAGACGTATGACCATGGCAATAACAATCAAAAAAGTTTCCACAAGCAGAGACTTGAAACGGTTCATCCGTTTCAACTACCAACTATATAAGGGCAACCCCTACTCTGTCCCCGACCTTTACGATGACATGCTCAACACCTTCAACAAGAAAAAGAATGCTGCATTCGAATTCTGTGAAGCTGACTATTTCCTCGCCTACAAGGACAACCGGATAGTAGGACGCGTAGCCGCCATCATCAACCACAAGGCCAACCAGACCTGGAACAAGAAAGACGTCCGCTTCGGATGGATCGACTTCATCGACGATCCGGAAGTCTCCGAAGCCCTTATCCGCACCGTGGAGGAATGGGGAAAGGAACGCGGCATGACCCACATACAAGGCCCGCTGGGCTTCACCGACTTCGATGCCGAAGGTATGCTCATCGAAGGATATGACCAACTCAGTACAATGGCAACCATCTACAACTATCCCTACTACCCGCAACACATGGAGCGTATGGGTTTCGAGAAAGACGCCGACTGGGTGGAATTCAAGATTTACATCCCCGACGCCATACCGGACAAGCATAAACGCATCTCCGACCTTATCCAGCGGAAATACAACCTCAAGATAAAAAAATACACATCACCCAAGAAGATTGCTCAGGAATACGGACAAGCCATCTTCGAACTGATGAACGAAGCCTACAAGCCCCTGTTCGGCTACTCCGCCCTGTCGCAACGGCAGATTGACCAATACGTAAAGATGTATCTCCCCATCGTAGACCTGCGCATGGTGACGCTCATCACGGACGCCGACGACCAGCTGATTGCCGTAGGTATCTCCATGCCGTCACTTTCCGAAGCCCTTCAGAAAGCACACGGGCGGCTGTTACCCCTTGGATGGTATCACCTGCTCAAGACCCTCTTCCTGAAGAAATATCCCAAGGCGCTCGACCTGCTGCTCGTTGCCGTAAAACCCGAATACCAGAACAAAGGGGTAAACGCGCTGCTCTTCTCTGACCTTATCCCTGTTTATCAGCAACTCGGCTTCGAGTACGCCGAAAGCAACCCCGAACTGGAAATGAACGGCAAAGTGCAAGCCCAGTGGGAGTACTTCAGGACCGAACAGCATAAGCGCAGACGCTGCTTTGTAAGGGAGATAGGAAAGCTGAAATAATCTGAAGAATCCCGACGGAATTTAGCGGCTAATCCGAAATATTACCATAACTTTTTGGATCGTAATCCAAAATATTACTATGATTTTTTGGATTAGCCGCTAAAAGTCTCTATTTCCGACCCACCTGTTTTCCCTGCCACCTTCCTGAAGAGTTATCCGATAAAGGAAACGGCTGTGGTGCCCCCTGCGAACTACCTGGAATTTGTGAACTTTTGATAAACCTAAAAAACTCTTTTTGTATATATTGTATATAAATCATATATTTGCAGGAAAACAGAAAAAAGAGCAGGGTTATGGAAGCTACGGCTATTCTAACCACCAGAAATCCATGAAAGAAGAAAATACCAACAACAGTCTCCCCCTCGATGAACCGGCAGTGTCCTACACCGACGACAACATCCGCCACCTTGACGACATGGAACACATCCGTGTCCGTTCGGGCATGTACATCGGCCGCCTGGGTGACGGTTCGCAAAGCGACGACGGTATCTACGTGTTGCTGAAAGAAGTGATGGACAACAGTATCGACGAGTTCAAGATGGGAGCCGGCAAACGAATAGAGGTCAAGATAGAAGACGATCTGCGCGTCAGCGTACGTGACTACGGACGGGGCATCCCGCAAGGCAAGCTGATAGAAGCAGTCAGCAAGCTGAATACCGGCGGCAAGTACGACAGTAAGGCGTTCAAGAAGAGTGTCGGACTGAACGGTGTGGGCATCAAGGCGGTCAATGCGTTGAGCAGCCACTTTGAAGTGCGCAGTTACCGCGACGGCAAGATGCGTGCCGCCACTTTCGAGAAAGGCGTGTTGCAAAGCGACCGAACCGAAGAGAGCACCGAAGAGAACGGTACGTTCATCTTCTTTGAACCGGACAACACGCTCTTCCTGAACTACGCTTTCCAGAACCAATTCGTGGAGACGTTGCTGCGCAACTATACCTACCTGAATACAGGGCTTACCTTCATCTACAACGGACAACGCATCGTCTCCCGCCACGGACTGGAAGACCTGCTGAAAGACAACATGACCAGCGAGGGCCTTTACGACATCATCCATCTGAAAGGGGAAGACATCGAAATAGCCTTCACGCATACCAACCAATATGGCGAAGAGTATTACTCTTTCGTCAACGGACAGCATACCACACAGGGCGGTACACACCAGAGTGCCCTGAAAGAGCACATCGCCCGCACCATCAAGGAGTTCTATAACAAGAGCCAGGAGTACGCCGACATCCGCAACGGGCTGGTGGCAGCCATTGCCATCGACGTAGAAGAGCCAATGTTCGAGAGCCAGACCAAAACGAAGTTGGGAAGCAACAACATGTGGCCCGCCGTGCCGCAGGAGAACAAGCCTGCCGGTCCCACGGTGAACAAGTACGTGGGAGACTTCATCAAGACGGAAGTGGACAACTATCTCCACAAGAATCCGCTGGTGGCAGAAGTCATGCTGCAAAAGATACAGGACTCCGAGAAGGAGCGCAAAGCCATCGCCGGCGTCACCAAGCTGGCACGCGAACGCGCCAAGAAAGCCAACCTGCACAACCGCAAGCTGCGCGACTGCCGCTATCACCTCAACGACGGCAAGGGAAAGGAACAGGAGGCAGAATCATGCATCTTCATCACCGAGGGTGACTCCGCCAGCGGTTCCATTACCAAAAGCCGCGACGTGAACACACAAGCCGTATTCAGCCTGCGCGGTAAACCGCTCAACTCATTCGGACTGACCAAGAAGGTGGTCTACGAGAACGAGGAATTCAACCTGCTGCAAGCTGCCCTCAACATCGAAGACGGCATCGAAGGGCTGCGCTACAACAAGGTGATTGCCGCTACCGATGCCGATGTGGACGGCATGCACATCCGCCTGCTACTCATCACCTTCTTCCTGCAATTCTTCCCCGACCTGATCAAGAAAGGACATGTATATATCCTGCAAACCCCGCTGTTCCGCGTGCGCAACAAAAAGAAGACGATCTATTGTTATACGGAAGAAGAACGGGTGAAAGCGATCGAGGAACTGGGACCGAACCCCGAAATCACCCGGTTCAAAGGTTTGGGAGAGATATCGCCCGACGAATTCCGCCACTTCATCGGTAAGGATATGCGCCTGGAGCAGGTTACTCTGCGCAAGACGGACCTCGTGAAAGAACTATTAGAGTTCTATATGGGCAAGAATACCATGGAGCGGCAGAACTTTATCATCAACAATCTGGTTATAGAAGAAGACTTGGCATCATGAGAAGGGCAATCTTTCCGGGGACGTTCGACCCGTTTACCATCGGTCACCTGTCGATAGTGACGCGTGCACTGACTTTTATGGATGAAGTCATCATCGGAATCGGTATCAACGAGAACAAGAACACGTATTTCCCCATTGGGCAACGCGTGAAGATGATACAGGATTTCTACCGGAACGAACCGCGCATCAAAGTCTGTTCGTACGACTGCCTGACGATTGATTTTGCCCGGCAGGTAGATGCACAGTTCATCATCCGGGGCATCCGTACCGTGAAGGATTTCGAGTACGAGGAAACCATTGCCGACATCAACCGCAAACTGGCGGGCATCGAGACCATCCTGCTCTTCACCGAGCCTGAACTGACGTGCATCAGCTCGACCACCGTCCGCGAACTGCTGCACTTCGGGAAAGACATCAGCCAGTTCATTCCCGAAGGGATGAAGATAGAGAGGGAAGAATAAGCGTCGGGCAAGTCTTCTTACGTCTGTCGGCCTAACTCCTTTAACTACTTGACTCCTTGACTACAGCCTATTTTTTATTTACGAAACTTGAATTAAACAATATATGAAAGGAATAATGAAGAGACTTCTTGTCTTAATGGTATGTGTAGGTGTCCTCGTTTCCGTACAGGCACAGAACAGGAACAACACGGCTGCACGTAAGTTGCAGATGGCAGAGTTTGCCATCGCCAACCTGTATGTCGACCCGGTGGACGAGAACAAACTGGCGGAAGAGGCAATCATACGTATGCTGGAGCAGCTCGACCCGCATTCCACGTACAACAACGCTGAGGAAGTGAAGAAAATGAACGAGCCCCTGCAAGGCAACTTCGAGGGTATAGGCGTACAGTTCCAGATGATAGAAGATACCCTGCTGGTCATACAGCCCGTCAGCAACGGCCCTTCCGAGAAGGTAGGCATTCTGGCAGGCGACCGCATTGTTGCAGTGAACGACAGTGCCATCGCCGGTGTGAAGATGTCCACGGAAGACATCATGTCGCGCCTGCGCGGCCCGAAAGGTTCGGAGGTGAAACTGACCGTTGTCCGCCGCGGTGTGGACGACGCCCTGTTCTTCAACGTAAAGCGTGACAAGATTCCCATCCTCAGCCTGGATGCTTCATATATGATACAGCCGAAGACCGGCTACATCCGCATCAACCGTTTCGGGGCAACCACCGCCGAAGAGTTCACCACTGCCCTCAAGGCGTTGCAGACGCAAGGCATGAAAGACCTGATACTCGACCTGCAAGGCAACGGAGGAGGATATCTGAATGCAGCCATCGACCTTGCCAACGAGTTCCTGCAACAGAAGGAACTGATCGTATATACGGAAGGCAGGGCGGCACAGCGCAGCAATTTCCATGCCCGCGGCACAGGCAACTTCAAGGAGGGACGCCTCATCGTGCTGGTGGACGAATATTCGGCTTCGGCAAGCGAAATCGTGACCGGCGCCATACAGGACTGGGACAGAGGTGTAGTGGTAGGCCGCCGCACCTTCGGCAAAGGTTTGGTGCAACGCCCCATCGACCTGCCCGACGGTTCCATGATACGACTGACCATCGCCCGCTATTATACCCCTTCGGGCCGCTGCATACAGAAGCCGTACGACCGTACTGCCAATCTGGACGGCAAGGGTGCAGGCGAAGGAAACGGACAGGAGAAATACAACATGGAGCTACTGGAGCGCTTCAACCACGGAGAAATGATGCACGCTGACAGTATCCACTTCCCCGATTCCCTGAAGTGTTCCACCAAGAAGCTGGGTCGCACCGTATATGGCGGAGGCGGCATCATGCCCGACTACTTTGTGCCGATTGACACCACGCAGTACACCGATTATCACCGTAACCTTGTAGCCAAAGGCATTATCATCAAGGCTACGACAAAGTACATCGAGAACCATCGGAAGGAACTGCAAGAGAAGTACAAAAAGTTTGAAGCTTTCAACAGCAAATTCAACATTGGCGAACCAATACTTGCAGACATACGCGCCGCCGCCGAGAAAGAGAAGGTCGAATTCAACGAAGAACAATACAACAAGTCGTTGCCCCTGATAAAGACACAGTTGAAAGCACTGATAGCCCGCGACCTGTGGGATATGAACGAGTACTATCAGGTGATGAACGCCACGAACAACAGTGTGCAACAGGCGCTCAGGATTCTGAACGAGAAGATTTACGAAGAGAAGTTGCCACGGTGACATTTTATGGAAGTTATCAAGAGTCAGAAAAGATTAGAAGAGTATATCAAAACGCTCTTTTCATGAAATATTTATCCCTGCTACAGAACACTGTAGCAGGGATAAATATTTCAATTCGGGCAATATGATACACTCTCTTTCTCACAAAAAACAGTTTGATTATTAAGAACAATAAATATGAAAAGAAGTATCTCTCTTTTGTTTCTCGCCTGCCTGCTTGTGTGCAATGCTTCTGCGCAGAACTGGGACATAAACACTTTGCACAAAGTAAACAGCTGGGACGGTAAATTCATCCGCAATTATAACAAGGTTATTTCCCGCACCGAACCTTATATCGCCATAGGAGTTCCGGTGGCAATGGCACTGACTGCTTGGGCAAAGCACGACCGCGAATTGTTGAAAGACGCCGTATACGTAGGTACCAGTGTTGCCGGTACGTTCGTGTTGACGTACGGTATGAAGTATCTTGTGGACCGCGAACGTCCGTTCGACCGTTATCCCGACCGGGTTCATGCCTATAGCTATGAATCCAGCCCCTCCTTCCCCTCAGCACATACGGCAACCGCATTCGCCCTGGCCACTTCGCTCAGCATAAAATATCCGAAGTGGTATGTGATCGCCCCTTCCGCCTTCTGGGCATGTTCCGTAGGAGTATCGCGCATGAACGAGGGTGTACACTACCCCTCTGATGTACTGGCAGGAGCAGCTATCGGTGCCGGATGTGCAGTGGTCAATATCTATGTAAACCGCTGGCTCAACAAATGGTTGTTCGGTAACTGATGTCTTTGGGTTCATCCGGAATTTGGAGTGATGTCATATTTTTGAATGTTTGTCATATCATCCCGCGGGCTTTCAGCCCATTGGACGATGCGATAACGTATCACTCGAAATGTCAGATGAACCCAAAAACAGCTTTACTTTTATCATTTCTGAAGATAATTTTGAAGCAAAAAAACAGCGAAACCGAAGCAAAAAACAACAGAAAATGGACAAAAAACAGCGAAAATCCTTCCGTTTCCGACAAAAATCCGATGAAAAACAACGAAAATCCAGTGAAAAACGATGAAAATTCATCAAAAAACAGCGGAAAACAAGCAGAAAATGACAAAAAACGAACGGAAAATGACGAAAAACAAGCGATTTTTAATGAAAAACAAGCGGAAAACAGTGAAAAACAAGTGATAAAAACGTCACATAAGCAGCACAAAACACTGATAAACAAATATTTGTACATAATTCCTTTGAAACAAGCAACACCAATACCTCCATATATATAAAAAGAAAAAAAGAAAGAAAGAAAAATATTTCTTCTACAGAAAAAGAAGAAGAAAAAGAAAAGGCGGAAAATGTCGTAAACAACCGGAACGTCCCGTCCGCTCCTCCGTCCTTGCCACCACGAGCGGCACCTGGAAAAACGCCGTAGTACGGATAAAAAGCCGCCGCATTTGCTGCCGTATCCCCTGGGGTTTGTCGGAATGTTGCCCCGCATTTGTCCGGAAAACCCCAGGGGAATCGGACACAAAGTCCGGGGCAATCCGGCAACTTAACATTCAGAGCGAAAGGAGGGGAGAGGGAGTTATCGAAAGTTATTCGGGAATTAACGGGAATTATCGGCCGATACCCTTTTGAGTTAGTAAGTTTTTGAGTTGGTAAGTTGGTAAGTTAGTGAGTCTGTAAGTTGGTAAATTAGTGAATTGGTAAGTTGGCATACTAACGAGAATAACTTAAAAACCCAAAATCTCAAAAACTTAAAAACTCAAAATAAAAGAGCTGTGCTTAATTACGGAATTATTTCTTTAATTCCTTGCTTAATCGATGTATTTCTTCTATTTTTGCGGAAGATAAGCAGAATACCCAAAAGAAAATATATTTTCTAACTATTAAATAATTTAAAATCAATCATTTATGTGGTTAAGTAATTCATCTGTAGGAAGGAAAGTGGTGATGAGCGTTACCGGTATCGCCCTTGTCCTGTTTCTGACGTTTCACATGGCGATGAACCTGGTTGCATTGATCTCGGCAGAGGGATACAACATGGTTTGTGAGTTCCTGGGAGCAAACTGGTACGCCTTGGCCGGCACGGCAGGTCTGGCCGCCCTTTTCATCATTCACATCATCTACGCTTTCTGGCTGACGATGCAGAACCGCAAAGCACGCGGTAGCGAACGTTATGCCGTAGTAGACAAACCCAAAACTGTGGAATGGGCTTCACAGAACATGCTCGTGTTGGGTCTTATCGTAATCGTAGGCTTATGCCTCCACTTGGTAAACTTCTGGTCGAAGATGCAGTTCCCCGAACTGATGCACAACATGGGGGTATGCACTGATACAGCAGCATTGCAGTTTGCTGCCGACGGCGTTTATCACATTCAGAACACATTCGGTAATCCGGTGCTCGTAGTGCTTTATCTCATTTGGCTTGCTGCACTGTGGTTCCACCTCACCCACGGTTTCTGGAGCTCTATGCAGTCTCTGGGCTGGAACAACAAAGTATGGATCAACCGTTGGAAATGCATCTCTAACATCTACTCAACGATCGTTGTTGCATGCTTCGCCCTGGTAATTGTTGTATTCTTCGTAAAATCGTTGATGTAAGTTTTTGAGTTCTTGAGTTTTTTGACTTCTTGAGTTGCCTTCCAGAAACCTTAGGAAACAACCCGGGAACCAATAAACTAAGAAACTGATAGACTAAAAAACTAATAAACTAAAATCATTATGACTAAGATAGATTCAAAAATTCCGGAAGGACCGGTGGCTGAGAAATGGACCAACTATAAAGCTCACCAGAAATTAGTTAACCCTGCCAACAAACGCCGTTTGGACATCATCGTGGTAGGTACAGGACTGGCAGGTGCTTCTGCCGCTGCCTCACTCGGTGAAATGGGCTTCAGAGTATTCAACTTCTGTATTCAAGATTCACCGCGCCGCGCACACTCCATCGCCGCACAAGGTGGTATCAATGCAGCCAAGAATTATCAAAATGACGGCGACTCCGTCTACCGTCTGTTCTACGATACAGTGAAAGGCGGTGACTACCGCGCACGCGAAGCCAATGTCTATCGTCTGGCTGAAGTATCAAACAATATCATCGACCAATGTGTGGCACAAGGTGTTCCCTTTGCCCGCGAATACGGCGGTACGCTCGACAACCGTTCATTCGGTGGCGCACAGGTATCACGTACTTTCTATGCCAAAGGCCAAACCGGACAGCAGCTGTTGCTGGGTGCCTATTCAGCACTGAGCCGCCAGGTGAATGCAGGTACCGTGAAACTTTATACCCGCTACGAAATGCAGGACGTTGTCCTCATCGACGGACGTGCCCGCGGTATCATTGCCAAGAACCTCGTGACAGGTAAGCTGGAACGCTTCGCCGCCCATGCAGTGGTTATCGCCACCGGTGGTTACGGTAATGCTTACTTCTTGTCTACCAACGCTATGGCTTGCAACTGCTCCGCAGCAATGGCTTGCTATCGCAAAGGTGCATGGTTCGCCAACCCGGCATACGTACAGATCCACCCGACCTGTATCCCCGTACACGGCGACAAGCAGTCCAAGCTGACTTTGATGTCAGAATCTCTGCGTAACGACGGCCGTATTTGGGTTCCGAAGAAGAAAGAAGATGCCGTAAAACTCCAGAAAGGCGAAATCAAAGGAAGCGATATTCCCGAAGAAGACCGCGACTACTATTTGGAACGCCGCTACCCGGCATTCGGTAACCTGGTTCCGCGTGACGTTGCCAGCCGTGCAGCCAAAGAGCGTTGCGATGCCGGCTTCGGCGTAAACAACACCGGTCTTGCCGTATTCCTCGACTTCTCCGAAGCTATCGGCCGTCTGGGTATTGACATTGTACTCCAACGTTATGGCAACCTCTTCGACATGTACGAAGAGATCACCGATGTTAATCCGGGCGAACTCGCCAAAGAAATCAACGGCGTGAAATACTACAACCCGATGATGATTTATCCGGCTATCCACTACACCATGGGTGGTATCTGGGTTGACTACGAACTGATGACCTCCATCAAGGGATTGTTCGCCATCGGCGAATGTAACTTCTCCGACCACGGTGCCAACCGCCTCGGTGCTTCTGCATTGATGCAGGGCTTGGCAGACGGTTACTTCGTATTGCCTTATACGATCCAGAACTATCTGGCAGACCAGATTACGGTTCCCCGCTTCTCTACCGACCTGCCTGAGTTCGCAGCTGCCGAAAAGGCCATTCAGGACAAGATAGACTGGATGATGAACATCAAGGGTAAGAAGTCTGTAGACTCTATCCATAAGGAACTGGGTCACGTGATGTGGGAATATGTAGGTATGGGCCGTACGGCAGAAGGCTTGAAGACCGGTCTTGCCAAACTGAAAGAGATCCGCAAGGAATTCGAGAAAGAACTGTTCATCCCGGGAGATAAGGAAGGCATGAACGTAGAGCTGGACAAGGCAATCCGCCTGTACGACTTCATCACCATGGGTGAACTCGTTGCCTACGATGCCCTGAACCGTAACGAAAGCTGCGGTGGCCACTTCCGCGAAGAGTACCAGACCGAGGAAGGCGAAGCAAAACGTGATGATGAAAACTTCTTCTACGTTGCTTGCTGGGAATATCAAGGCTCTGACGAAAAAGCACCTGAATTGCTGAAAGAACCGCTGGTTTACGAAGCTATTAAGGTACAAACTCGTAACTATAAGAGCTAAGAGAGTGACAAGCTACGTAGCTATGAGTGACAAGCTCAAGGCTACGGCCTGTCTAAGCATTAATTAACCCGCTATGGGCTGGAGCTCTTGTAGCTTATAGCTTGTAGCTTATTACTAAAAGAAACAATGGATAAAAATATATCATTTACGCTCAAGGTATGGCGCCAGAAGGGCCCGAAAGCAAAAGGCGCTTTTGAAACATACCAGATGAAAGATATCCCCGGCGATACTTCATTCCTTGAAATGCTGGATATCCTGAACGAACAACTGATTTCGGAAGGTAAAGAGCCCATCGTATTCGACCACGACTGCCGCGAAGGTATCTGCGGTATGTGCTCACTCTACATCAACGGACACCCGCACGGTCCTGCAACAGGTGCAACGACCTGCCAGATCTACATGCGTCGCTTCAACGATGGCGACACCATCACGGTTGAGCCGTGGCGTTCTGCCGGTTTCCCGGTGATCAAAGACTTGATGGTAGACCGTACGGCATACGACAAGATCATGCAGGCAGGCGGTTACGTCAGCGTACGTACAGGAGCTCCCCAAGATGCCAATGCTATCCTGATTCCGAAGCCTATCGCTGACGAAGCTATGGATGCTGCTTCCTGCATTGGTTGCGGCGCTTGTGTAGCTGCTTGTAAGAATGGTTCTGCCATGTTGTTCGTCTCTGCCAAAGTGAGCCAGCTGAACCTGTTGCCGCAAGGCAAACCGGAAGCATTGCGCCGCGCAAAGGCCATGTTGAGCAAGATGGACGAACTCGGCTTCGGTAACTGTACCAACACACGTGCCTGCGAAGCTGAATGTCCGAAGAACATTTCCATCAGCAACATCGCACGCCTGAACCGTGACTTCATCAAAGCTAAATTGAAAGACTAACCAGCCCTTTCTACATTTGATTAATATCAACAACTCCTCTGTCGGGCAACTGGCAGGGGAGTTTTTTTAACGATTAAAAGCCCTCAACTCTCCATTTTCAGTTCCTGACTGAACGAAACGATACTACCAAAAAGAAATCTCGTGCACGAAAACAGTGAATATCGGTGAAAGAAATTTAAAAGAAACCCAAACAAAAACTATTATTTTGGAGGAAATGCAGCAAATAGCTACTTTTGTGCAGTGATTTTTTTCATAGTATTAGATTTAAGGTTAACAAAGGTTGGAGTACGGCGGTACTCCTTTTTTTATGCCCCGACCTTATATCAGCAGGTGATACATCCCTCCCACCATTGCTTTGACCACTCCCTTCATCTCCAATTCGAAAAGCAAGGCAGTCATTTGGTTCACAGGCAGGTTGGCTTCCACCACCAAAGCATTGACATGCAAATCTCCCCGGGAAGACAGTATGCGGACGATCATCTCTTCCGTCTCACTCAGTTCGGGAAAAAGTTCACGCTGTATGCCCTTCTGTTTTGCGGATACTGCGGCAGAGTTCCAGCCCATAGCAGCCACAAAATCTTCAGCTGACTGGAAAAGAGCGGCTTTATTCTCGCGTATCAGCATATTGCAACCTCGTGAGTTTACGTCCGTGATACGCCCCGGAACGGCAAAACAATCACGATGATAACCCACAGCCAGATCGGCAGTAATCAAGGAACCGCCTTTCTCGGCAGACTCCACAACGATAGTCGCATCACTCATACCTGCCACAATGCGATTGCGACTGACAAAGTTATACCGGTCGGGATTGGTCTCAGTCAGAAATTCAGTAAGCAGTCCCCCATTTGCCAACATATCGACGGCCGTATTGCGGTGTACATAAGGATAAATGCGATCTAAACCATGCGCCAAGACCGCCACCGTAGAAAGATGGTTTGCCAATGCCGCACGGTGCGAATGGATATCAATGCCGTATGCCAATCCGCTCGCGACCAGCACATCGGGACACAGCGCTGCCAGTTCGCGAAGGAAATCGGCACAGAACTGTTTACCATATTCCGTGGCATTGCGCGTACCTACCATGGCAATAACATGGAGACGATTGAAGTCAACATTCCCTTTGAAGAAAAGAGCCACCGGAGCATCGTCACACTCCCGAAGGCGCGAGGGATAGGCTTCGTCTTTCAGTGTAAGACACATCAAACGGTTCTTCTCCACAAACTCCATCTCCTGCTCGGCACGAGAGAAAGCCGCAGGACTATCCAGTGCAGCAACCACAGCGGGAGTTACGCCAGGCAGCAAATCAGGCAATTCCTTACGCTGGCGAAAAACCTCGGCGGCACTACCCATGCCGTCAATTAAACGTTTTGCCCCGATATGTCCTATACCGGGGCAGAGAGTGAGTGCTATGCTGCAAATACGTTCGTCGTTGTTCATGGCAGGGGATGGTTAATGATGAAGGGCAGATGGTTAACGGTTGGCGGCAAGATAAGGTTCAAAGATAGTATCGAACAACTCACTGTCGCTCAAACGCCCATTCACCACACATACGGTTTCCACTGTCGCTTTTATAGCTATTTTATTATCGCTTTTCCGGAAGATGTCCTGATAGAACACATACTTGATGCCTTCTTTTACCATATAAAGTTTGGAGACAAACAGGTCTCCACTCTTCAGCGGGGTCTTGAATGCCATATTGATACGTGCCACTACCGGATCTACTCCCTGCTCATGCAGTTTGGCAAAACTCACACCCGTTGACAGCAGAAATTCGTGGCGCGTATGCTCCAGATAATGCTGGTAATTCGCATTGTTCACGATGCCTTGCAGGTCACACTCATAGTCCCGCACTTTCATCTCCAATTCATAGATATATTTTCCCATAACTAAACTATAAAGTCATACTTAAACTGTAAAAAGACACGCCATCATACCTCACGTCATCCACGGGTTTTCTCAATGTCCAGTCCCTTGAATCTTTTCAGTTCCTCGGTAGAGACCAACTTATAGAGTTTATCGCTGGGACGTATCTTACCCGCTTTCATCGAGAAATGTTCCCCTTTCTTCACGGTCTGTACGGGCTTCAGGTCAACCCGTGCTTCTTCGAGTGTAGTGAACACTGCCCCTGTGGTAGGTCCTGTAATCAGCAGTTTGTCTCCCACATTCAGTTCGGCAGCTTCTACCAGAAATTCCGCTACACCGATATTGGAGAAATACCTGATACCTTTTCCTACGTATATCTTACGTTCGGTAGCGGCAGAGCCGTAGTTCTTGGTCCATTCGCCAAGACGTTGTCCCAGATAATATCCGTCCCAGAAACCACGGTTGAAGACGGTTTTCAGCCGTTCATCCCAGGCAGTAATCTTCTCGTCGGTGAAAGTGCCGTTCAGATAAGCGCGGATGGCTTCTTTGTAGCACTCCACTACCGTACGCACATACTCAGGCCCACGGGCACGACCTTCTATCTTGAAGACACGTACGCCGGCATCCATCATTTTGTTCATGAAATGGATAGTCTTCAGATCCTTGGGCGACATGATGTATTGGTTATCTACTTCCAGTTCCACATCCGTCTCCTTGTCGCGCACGATGTACGAACGGCGGCACACCTGCATGCAGGCACCCCGGTTGGCCGAATTGTTCATCTCATGCAGCGAGAGGTAGCACTTTCCACTGACCGCCATGCAGAGCGCGCCATGACAGAACATTTCGATACGGATAGGCTGACCACTGGGTCCGCAGATGTTCTCTTCGCAAATGTGCCGGTAGATTTCCGCCACTTGTTCCAGCTTCAGTTCGCGTGCCAGTACCACCACATCGGCAAACTGGGCATAGAAGCGGAGCGCTTCTACGTTGGAGATGTTCAGTTGGGTACTGAGATGCACTTCCTGTCCGATCTGCCTTGCATAACTCATCACAGCCACGTCTGCCGCAATCACGGCAGAGATACCCGCTGCCTTGGCGGCATCTACAATGGTACGCATCAGTGGAATATCTTGATCGTATATAATGGTGTTGACTGTGAGATAACTCTTCATCCCATGTTCGTCGCAGGTACGGGCTATCTCCCGCAGATCGTCGATAGTGAACGTATTTGCCGAACGGGCACGCATATTCAAATTCTCAATGCCGAAATAGATGGAATCGGCTCCAGCCTGTATGGCCGCCGCAAGCGACTCGCGGGAGCCGACGGGCGCCATGATTTCAAAATCATTCAGTTTCATTATTCTTCATTACTTAAAATGAGACTTCGGAGACAAAGGTAGCTCTTTTTTGTAGCAGAGCGTTCTTTTTTCCGTATTTTTGCAGCGAAATAATCATATTACTTCTATAGATTCATGAAAATAGGCCATATAGACTTGGGCGAACGCCCCATATTTTTAGCCCCAATGGAAGATGTCACCGATCCTGCTTTCCGACTGATGTGCAAGAACTTCGGCGCCGACATGGTATACACCGAATTTGTTTCGGCCGATGCCCTGATACGTTCCGTCAGCAAGACCGAACAGAAACTGAACATCAGTGATGAAGAGCGTCCCGTCGCCATACAGATATACGGCAAGGATACGGCAACGATGGTAGAAGCTGCCCGCATCGTAGAAGAGGCTCGTCCGGACCTGCTGGACCTGAACTTTGGTTGTCCCGTAAAGCGGGTGGCAGGCAAGGGTGCAGGCGCAGGTATGTTGCAAAACACCCCTAAGATGCTGGAAATTACCCGCGCAGTAGTAGATGCTGTAAACATCCCCGTCACCGTAAAAACCCGCTTAGGTTGGGATGCGAACAGCAAAATCATTGTAGAACTTGCCGAACAGTTGCAAGATTGTGGCATCGCCGCACTCACCATACATGGCCGTACCCGTGCACAGATGTACACCGGCGAAGCCGACTGGACGCTGATTGGCGAAGTGAAGAAGAACCCGCGCATGCATATTCCCATCATCGGCAACGGTGACATCACTACCCCCCAACGGGCAAAGGAGTGTTTTGACCTTTACGGAGTGGATGCCATCATGATAGGACGTGCCAGCTTCGGACGGCCATGGATCTTCAAGGAAGTGAAACACTATCTGGAGACAGGCGAAGAGTTAACGCCGCTCAGTTCCGAATGGAAACTGAACGTGCTGCGGCAAGAAGTGGAAGACAGTGTCCGATTGCTGGACGAGAGAAGGGGCATACTACACGTACGCCGGCATTTGGCGGCAAGTCCGCTCTTCAAGGGAATACCCAATTTCAGGGAAACGCGCATCGCAATGTTACGCGCAGAGACTCAAAAAGAACTGTTCGACTTGTTTGCAACCATAGAAGAACTATTGCCTTGAAAATACTTGCGGAGCCTTTTCTGAAAATACTTCCTACATTCGGAATAAAAAAATAATTGTCCGAAAACTTGAAATACAGAAAAAAAGCCTACTTTTGCAGGGTATTTGATAACAGGAAAACATACTACAATATGAAAAGGAGCGCATTTGCCATTATTACATTCTTGCTTTTCGCCATTACTGCAAACGGGCAGTCCATTGAGGAAATACAGTCGAGCAAAGACTACATCTGGGGGACCGGAAACGCCTCCACGCTGAAGAAAGCCGACAATGAAGCCCTTGCTGCACTCATCAGTCAGATCTCCACCAATGTATCTTCCAAGTTCGAACAACTGACGGAAGGCGGAACGAATGGCGACCAAGCAACCGTAGACGAGACATTCAAATCGGTCATCAACACCTATTCGCGCGCCACGCTGAACAACACCCGGCGCATTGTGATACAGAATGAACCGGAAGCCGTTGTCATGCGCTACATCAAGGTAGCCGAGATACAAAAGATCTTCGACGGACGAAAAACTAAAATACTCGATTTCGTGCAGGAGGGTATGCATGCCGAGAAAAAAGCACAAGTGGCAGACGCATTACGCTACTACTATTGGGCTCTCGTCCTGCTGCAAAGCTATCCCGATGGAAACTTCCTCACTACAAAAGACGAAGATGATGGCAAAGAGCTGTTACTCGCCACGTGGATACCCAAACAGATGAATGACATCTTCTCCAACCTGAAAGTGAGCATGGAGAGCACACATCTGGACGGTGATCTGAAGACCATCAATCTACGAGTGACCTACAAAGGACAACCGGCACGCAACTATGATTATACCTACTTCGACGGACGAGACTGGTCCAACATCTTCTCTGCCAAGGATGGCACGGGCATCGTAGAACTGCCGGCACTTGCCAGCGCACGCAACCTGCAATTGCGCACAGAATACATGTTCGAGGGCGAAGCCAACATCGACAACGAACTGGCGGAAGTCATGGGAACCATCAATCCCATATCCATGCGCAACTGCGCACTGAAACTGGAAGGAGAAGAGCCTAAGCCCGGTGAAGAAAAGACGGAAAACGTCCTGATGGCCGATGCCGACAGTGCCACGACCACGAACAGTGGCATGCATTTCTTATCGAACATAGAATCTGCTGCCTACGAAGAGACTATGAAGAAGGTGGAGAGTGCCATACGCACACGCAACTACGACGGCATCCAGTCACTCTGCACCGAAAGCGGCTACGACATGTTCAACCGTCTTATCAAGTACGGGCAAGCCAAGATTATCAGCGAACCACAATTCAAATTCCTGGAGTGCAATGGAGAGATCACGTGCCGCAGCCTGCCTATGAGTTTCAAGTTCAAGAGCAACCAGCGCACCTTTGTGGAAGACGTCGTCTTCACCCTCAACAAGGAGGGGAAAATAGACTGCCTTTCCTTCGGCCTCAACAAGCCTGCCGTGGACGACATCATGAACCAGACTTCATGGAACGATACCGTACGCAACGTGCTTATCAATTTCCTGGAAAGCTACAAGACGGCATACGCCCTGAAACGCTACGAATACATCAACAGTATCTTCTCGGACGACGCGCTGATCATCACCGGTTCGGTACTGAAACATACCGTGGCCAACGAAGGACAACCCATGAGCAAGCAGGCCGTGAAATACACCCGTCAGACCAAGTCGGAGTATATGAAGAAACTGCAACACATCTTCCGCAGCTCGGAGTTCATCAACCTGCGTTTCGCCGACAACCAAGTGCGCAAGTCGGGTGTAGGAGGCGAAATCTATGGTATACAGATCAAGCAGGACTACTTCTCGTCCAGCTATGGGGACACGGGATACCTGTTCCTGATGGTCGACCTGAATAATCCCAAAGAACCGGTTATCCACGTGCGTACCTGGCAACCGGAAAAAGACCCGAACTTCGGGCTGATAGACCTGAGCCATTTCTAAAAATCCTCTGCTAATTCTTACAGTCGCATACCGTGAAGGTATGTCAGAACCGATTTATTACAAATATCCGGATTATCACAAATTATCTAACTTGATCATTAAATATATTTGTGGCAATCCGGATAATTTATAGTGAGTTTTGACATACCTCCATGTCGTATCATATGAATAGAATCAGAATTCATCAAAAATTGACCCTATACCCCCTGCTAAAGCTTAACAAAAGGACAACGGAAATTTAGTAAAACCCCACTAATTTTTCACTAAAAATTCTCCAGAACAAAATACACCGTTGAAAGAACAAAATCCAAAGTATTAACTCGAAAAAGAAGACTAAAACTATTTTTGGGGAGATGCAATGTCTCAATTTCTATAAATTTGTAACGGTTTTCCGTTACAAGAAATAAGTATTTTCTAACATATTTTGAATATTAAGACAAAAAATAGAGTGATCAGACAAAAAAAGTATATATTTGTAACGAAGAATATTAAATACCTTTTATATATTTATTTTATGGGACAACAATACGCATTTAAGCATGCGAATATGTTAAGACATGTATGTATGCTATTGTTCTTGTTACCGTTTGCACTGGGCTGTGATGAAAACAAGGAACCATCCGTCTACGCGCCTACCCTGACCACCAATAGTGTGACGGGGGTAAACCGTTTCGGAGCGACCTTTCAAGGAACAGTCATGAAGCACCCTGACAGTACAGGAGACCTGACTATCGGTTTCCTCTACTCCACATCTGCCAGCCTAAGCAACGCACAAGAAGTGAACGCGACTCCGGAAGACGGCAGTAACTACACTGCCAAGGTTGAAGGACTGACCCCCGGAGTGAAGTATTACTATTGCATCTTTGCCCGAAGCGGTAAATCCATCGTCAAGGGAAAGACCAGTAGTTTCGACACTGAAGACGCTATTCAGCCTTCACTAAGTGCTGCCAAAGCAACTGATGTGACTGAATCGGGCTTTACTCTCACTGCCACCATCACAGACAACGGTGGTTACGAACCTACAGTACGCGGATTTGTCTATGCCATATACGTGGAAAACGCTGGCGATCCGGTTCTCGACGACTACAACACCCAAAACAAACCGGTAACGGGTGATCAATTTGAAGTCATGTTGTCGGATCTTGCAGCCAATACGACTTACATCGTCCGTCCCTACGCCACCAACAACGTAGGAACAGGCTATGGCGAATCCGACCGCTTCACTACCAGCCAGCAAAAAATACCGATGGTAATAGCCAACGGTTCGGGTAGCCTTGCCGACAAGCCGGTGGAAACCACCGCCTACGAAGCCGTCTGCATGGGAACCGTCACCGAAGACCACGGATTCACCGTCACTGAATACGGCTTCTGCTACAGCACCGAAAGTCGCCAACCGACTCTCGAAAGCAGCCAAAGCATACAGGCACAGAACGGAACCAAAGGTTTCTCTGCCACGCTGGCAGGACTGACGGCAAGCACGAAATACTACATGCGTGCATACGCCAAGAGCGAAAAAGGCATCGGATACAGTGCAACCGTAGAGTTCACCACCGACAAAGAGCAAGTGGTATCACTCACCCAAGCAACCGTCACCGACCGTACCTCCTCATCTGTCAGCATCACCGCACAGATGGCATACGAATCGTTTAGCACAATAAAGGAGAAAGGTATCTGCTACGCGGAAACCGTGAACCCGACAATAAACGGAAGCAAGGTCACGGATAGCAGTACAGAGAAGAACATATCCGTCACCATCACCGGGCTGGAAGAAGGAAAGACCTACCATGCCCGCGCATACGCCATCACACGAGACGGTACGTTCTACAGCGGCGACATTGCAGTGACAACCGAAACCACCCATGCCCCCTCGCTTGATAGGCCAACGGTATATGACAAAACGGATACAGGTGCGAAAGTGCGTGCTACCATATCCACCAACGGCGGACTGGCAGTAACCGAGAAAGGTATCTGCTACAGCAGCACAAACACCGAACCGACCGTAGACGATACCAAAGTTATCTCCACCGAAGCAGGCAATAACATCCTTGTCAGCCTCAGCGGCTTGCAAGGCGGCGTTACTTACTACGTCCGTGCATATGCCATCAACGGCAAGGGAACAGGCTACAGTTCGATAGAACAGTTCACCACCACCAAACACACCGAACCGGCGCTGAACGGTCTGAACATCTCTGCCATCAACGATGACAACGCACAGGCATCGGCCGCCATATCCAACGTGGGTGGCGAAGGAGAAAAGATCACCGAACGCGGATTCGTTGTTTCTGTGGGAGGGACACCGGCAGTAGACGATAACAGCTCGCTCAAATTCGTATCGAAAGATGCAGCAGACAGTTTCACCGCCACACTGACCGGTTTGTCATACAACACCTTATATAATATACGCGCATACGCGAAGAACAGCATCGGTACGGGATACAGCAGCATGCTCTTGTTCGAGACGGGAAGCAGTACCACTGCTACTTTAGGCGATCTGAAATGCGTCAAGGCAGAAGCCCACAGTCTGAGTTTCGAGTTTGAAGTCAACTCTACGGGAGGAGCTGTTCTGACCGACTACGGCTTCAAATGGCGCCCCTCAAGTGGAGGCGACGAAACCACCGTAAAAGGCACTCTTAACGGAACGACAATGACAGGTACCATTGCCGGACTGACGGAGAATACTTCCTATTATGTGCTCGGCTACGTGACCAACAAGAACGGAACGGTGGAAACCGGTTACTACAACAGTTTCAACACAGCCAAACTGCCGCCAAGCGCGGGAGACAACCCGACACCGGGAGATGATGACAATACCCGCCGCCCTGGTCTCGGCTGGATTAGCTATTCCGAAGTGTATGCCACCACGGCATGGCTCAACTGTAGCATTGACGATGAGGGCAATCTGCCGATTACCGAAAAAGGATTTATCTACATGGTGGACAACGGCACGGAATTGACCGTGGACAATGGTACCAAGATTGTGATTACCACTTCCGGCAGCAACATGAAGACCAAGCTGACAGGACTGAAAGGCAAAACCACTTACCGCGTACGTGCATACGCCATCAACTCCAAAGGCATAGGCTACAGTAGCGAACAAAGATTCACTACCGAGGATGCCGACAAGCCCGGTCCGGGAGAAGGGGACAATCCGACACCGGAACCGAAGAGCAGGAGTTTAAACAAATAACATTATTCAGAATAATATAAAAAAGATATATCATGAGACTAAAGAAACATTTCTACGCATGTGTGTGCATGCTGCTTATAGGCATCGGCAGCCTGCAAGCCAAAAGTGTCACATTGAAAGAAGCCGGAACGCTGACTAATTATATCAGCGATGCCGAACTGAACACATTGACAGAACTCACAGTGAGCGGGCCTATCAACGGTAGCGACATCAAAATTATCCGCGCCCTGGGGGGTACACTAAAAATCCTCGATATAAAGAACGCACAAATCGTAGAAGGAGGCGACAGCTATTACCTGACTGATAAATTCACCCAAAATGATGTGATAGGCGACTATATGTTCTACGCCATGACAGCTTTGGAAAAGATTGTAATGCCCAAAGACGTGTGGGTGATTGGAAGTTGGAGTGAAAATAATCCTTGGAATGCGGACAAGACACAACTTTCAGGATGGCCCGAAAATTATTCTTCAAACTATGCTGATTACGACAAATTCGGTTGTGCCTCTTTCTATCAATGCGTTAACCTGAAAGAAATCGTATTCCCTGAAGCATTAGTCTATATCTGCTCCAAAGCCTTTGGTAACTGTGTGAAACTGACTTCTGTTACCATCCCCGAAGGAGTTGAACTAATGGGAAATAGCATATTCCGCAACTGTACAGAGTTGGTAAGTGCATCCTTACCATCGACCTTGGGTAATAAGAATAAGATAAATACAAGCAACAGCTGGACTTCCGAAATAGGTTGGAACAATATTAACGGGACTATGGACACCCCTAATTATGACTATATAAACTATAATGAAAGTTACGGTGGTTTAGCAACTTTCCTAGACTGCCCTAAATTGAAAAACGTTACTTTAGCCGAGGGAATCAAGTTTCTAATGAACAGAATGTTTGAGAACTGTCCTTCACTGACCGCTATCACGTTGCCCTCTACCTTGGAACGCGTGAATAGTGCTTTCATTAAATGCCCAGGCCTGACACAAATCACATTTCCCGAAACTGTAACCCAGATTGGAAGTTTGGAAAACTGTACGGGATTGACTTCACTTACCATCCCTGCCAAGGTGAATGCGAATTATTTCGATTGTAGTGGTTGTACGGGATTAACTTCTGTTGAATTCAAAGGCAATGTAGGTACCCGACTTATATCAAGTGCCTTCCAAGGTTGTACAGCTCTGAAAAGCATCAATATTCCCAGTGAAATAGCCATCATTGGCGACCATACGTTTGAGAATTGTATTTCACTATCCCAACTCACCCTACCTGAACCTTTGACAAGCATTGGGGCAAGTGCATTCCAAAATACCGGCCTGACCAATATTACCCTGCAACGCAATGTCACTGTTATCGGCCAGTATGCCTTTGCCGGATGCAAAAATATGGTTTCCATCAATTTTCCGGCCAATGTGACGGAAATCAAGGAGTATACATTCAACGAATGTGAAAAGTTGAAAGACATCGTATTACCTAATGGATTGATTTATATTAAAGACTACGCTTTTAATGGCTGTTCCTCATTAGGTAAAGTAACCATTCCCGGCGGTGTACAAAACATCAGCCCGGGTGCATTCAAGAATAGCGGACTGACGGAAGTAATCCTGAAAGAAGGTGTCATGAGTCTGAGCAATAACTCCTTCGACGGATGTCTGTTATTGAAGAAAGTGACCTTCCCCACTACCATGAAGACCATTGGCGGTTTCAGTAACACCGGTATCAAGGAAATAACCTTTGCCGAAGGAGCCGCACCGGAAGCTATCAGCGATTATGCCTTCCTCAACTGCGACAGCCTGAGCGCCATCACACTGCCCAACTCCATCAAGAGCCTCGGAACAGGAGCATTCTATGATTGCGACACGCTGAAAAGCGTAACCCTACCTACCGGCATAACCAAAATAGCCAAGCAGACATTCTACCACTGTGGTTTCCTGCAGAGCATCACAATCCCCCAAAGTGTGACGGAAATAGAAGCTGAGGCATTTGCCGCTTGTTCCAAACTGACTGCGATATCCCTGCCTTCAGCATTGACTACCATAGGGATTGGCTGTTTCCACAGCACTGGTCTCACAAGCATCACATTGCCCGAAGGAATAACAACGATTGAACCGGGTATGTTTGGTAGCAGCAAGCTGAAAAGTGCCAAATTACCCAAATCTTTAAAACAAATTACCAATAATAGTGGAAGCTATACTTTAGGAAATCTACCTAATGAATACAGTAACTTCCGAAAATACATCAGTATGTATAGATATGATAGCGGCGCATTCCAAAACTGTAAAGAATTGGAGACCATTGACCTCAACGGTGCCGCATTAACCGTATTGGGTGACTATACATTCGGAGAATGCGATAAGCTCCGTAACATCGACCTCACGGTCACCAAGTTGGAAGAAATACCAACCTATGCTTTCTACTCCTGCGACAGCTTGCAAGCAGTCACTTTCCCGGCTACGTTAAAGAACATAGGAAAAGAAGCTTTCAATTACTGTAAGAAAATCAGAAGTATCGATCTGTCTGCCACTTCTCTTACTAAAATAGATAACTGGTTCAGCGGCATAGATAGCTTACGTATCGTAAAACTGCCCAATACTGTTACTGAAATCGGGCAAAACGCTTTCAGCAGCTGTCCTATCGAGGAAATCAATTTCCCTGCCGGACTTACCACAATCGGTAATTATGCATTCGACGGTAATCAACTGAAAACCGTAGACCTCTCTGCTACCCAGCTTACGACCATCAACAACTGGTTTGCAGGAAATGGAAAACTAAGAACCGTGAAGTTGCCGGAAACCGTAACAAGCCTGGCTGAGGGTGCTTTTGCTAATTGCTATATCGAAGAAATCAACTTCCCTGCTGCATTGACGACCATCGGCGCGCGCGCGCTCAGATATTGCCGCATCGACACACTGCGTCTGCCTGCCTCCGTCACTGAGATCGGACAAAATGCTTTCTACTATGCCAAATTCAACTGTGTGGAAATACCAAGCACCGTAACCAAGATTAATTCCGGAGCCTTCTACAATGCTGAAATTAGAGGTTCGCTGAACATCACTCCCAACGCCTCTCTGGTATGGGGAGACAGCAGTGCTCCATTCTACTGCTACGGCAGTGAATACGTGCAAAGCGAAAACGGCAGTTATAACAGATACTGGCATCTGCCGGATGTCCACTGGAACTCCATTGCAGAATTCCCCAAAGATAAGTTCGGACAGATAGACAACCTCTACCTGCCCAAAGACGGTACAGTAAGCAATGCTGATAACATCGGCTACATCTTCTACGGCGGTATGACAAAGCGCATCGACCTTGCCTATTCCAGAGAGAACAACAAGTACAGTTTCTCCGTCAACAAAGAGATGAAGACGCAGATGATAAACTATCGGAAGCAATTCAACACAACCAGCGGTTACGGTGAGGCCGCAGGATGGAAGACTCTGGTACTGCCTTTCGACGTCAAAGAAATCTCCTATGAGAAAGATAGCTACTACGAGAAAGACACCATCGCTCTGGCTCCTTTCGGCAGCCCGGCATTGGAAACGGCAGGTACGCTTCCCTTCTGGCTCTATGAGCTTGGCACGGACGGCAACTACAAAGCCGCAACCGAAATCAAGGCGCACAAGGCTTACCTGATTTGTATGCCCAACAACGACAAGTATCCGAGCGAGAACAACATCTCCGGTTACGTCAACTTCTCGGCTACCGATGAGGCGAACGGAGTCACGCTGCAACCCACAGCCGGAAAGCTGATACGCAGCAAAGGCACCAAGTTCGACTTCGTACCGACATACGAAGGAGTGGCACAGCACGACACTGTCTATGTATTGAATGAAGACAACCGATATTATGGTGATGACAAGACTTACCCTTACGGCAGCGTATTCGTAAAGAATTATAGTGAGAATGGCACTACGAACGCTGTCTATCCGTTCCAAGCCTACCTCGTCAGCAACGAAGGCCAAACCCCGTCAGCAGCCAGCGGCGCCCCCAAGTTCTACAGCATCGGAGGCGGCAACGGTAACATCACCGGCATACCGGGTCTGCCCGTCACTCCCGACAAGGCTACGAAAGCCTATAGCCGCGACGGAGTGCTCTACATCGACACCGACGCCGACCGCACCATCCGCATCTACGACGTGACGGGACGCACCGTACGCATCGTCGAGGCATGCGAAGGCGTGAACGAAGTGCACGGACTGGACAGTGGCATCTACATGCTGGAGGGTCAGAAAGTGGCCGTAGGACGCTAAGCGCACACCGCACGAAGCGGACACGCCAAGCACTGAGAAACAAAGAAAACAAAGAAAACGAAACAACAACGTGAAAACGAACAATTAGAATGAAATCAAACAGACTGAAATGCTGGTTGGCAGCGGTTGCGGTGGCAGTGATCTGCTGCCCCGCCGCACTGGCGCAGCAAAGCAAAATAGCCGTGGCATCGTTCAACCGCATGGAGACGGACATCACGGCACGCGTAACCGCACCGAAGAAGGACCAGAATGGTGAAATCTGCGCCCTGATACGCATCGTCACCAACGTGAAGGACCTGATGTTCGAACCCGACGCCCTCGGCATCACGGCACGCGAGAACAAGACCGGAGAGATCTGGCTCTACGTGCCCCGAGGCGCACGACGCATCTCCATCCTGCACGACCAGCTGGGCATCATGCGAAACTACTTCTATCCGGACATCATCGAGAAGGGCACCGTCTATGAAATGGTGCTCAACACCGGCGACAAGGAAGACAAGCCCGTGGTGGAGAACAACATGCAGTTCTTCGTGCTGCGTCCCGAACCTGCCAACGCCAATGTATACGTAGACGACGAACAGGTGCCTATCGAAAACGGACTCTTCTCCGCAACCATGCCCAAGGGCGAACACACCTACCGCGTGGAAGCTCCCATGTATCAGCCCGACGCCGGAATCGTCACCCTGGGCAGCGAGCAGGTGATAAAGAGCGTCACCCTGAAACCCAAGTTCGGCTACGTGGAGATCTTCTCCCTGCCCGAGCAGGATGCCGACGTCTACATCGACAGCGTGCTGGTGGGCAAGACCCCCTACCGCAGCGACCGCATGGCCATCAAGGACTACAAGGTGCGCATCGAGAAGGCGACCTACTTCCCCATCGACACCGTGCTGAGCGTGGCTGCCGGAGAGACCGTACGCCCCACGTTCCACATGGAGTCGACCATCAAGCCCAAAGTGCCCATGAACACCCTCGTCATACTACAGGCGGGCTACAACCCCAACGGCACCACCTTCGGCGCCATGCTGGGCTTCGGACGGAAGAACGGCTTCTACGTGGGCTTCCGCAGCGACTTCGGCTCGGCAAGCGGCGAACTGGAGTGCAACGAAGAGGGCGTGATAGCAGGCAGCGAAGCCACCGGAGCACCCTTCTACAGCGAGGGCGTGAAGAACAAATCGCGCATGTCCGTCACGGCAGGTTACTTCCGCCAGTTGGGCAAGAAGTTCTACCTCTATGCCGGTGCCGGATACGGTGCACGCACGCTGACCTACGAACTTGCCGCCCCCATGACCATAGGCGACAAGGAGTATGACGCAGGCACGCAGGTGAAAGACACGGACAACTCCGCCACCGGCGTGGCGGGCGAACTGGGCGGCATCCTCCGCTTCGGCAAGTTCTGCATCTCGGCAGGTTTCCACACCGTCAACTTCAAGTATCATGAAGTGACCGCCGGCGTGGGACTCGTATTCTAACATTCTACCCAAGCTCCTGAGACCGCGCACGAAGGGTCCGCCTCTTCCGTACGGACTCAGGAACTGAAAAACTCTAAACAGAAAAAACTCAACATGAAAAAGAATCAGATAAAGCATGCGCTCCTCTCCCTGTTGCTGCTCCTGCCCTGCCTGACGGGGTGCAGCGAGGACAAGGAACCGCAAACATACCCGCCAACGCTGGTGACCAACAGTGCCGCCGACATGACCCGCTTCGCGGCTCTCTTGTCGGGCAACGTCATCGAGCACACCGGCAGCGTGGCCAAGGTGGAAGTCTTCTTCCTCTTTGCCAAAGGAAGTTCGCTGACGGATGCGGAAGAGCTTGCCGCCACGCCGGACAACGCCTCGGAAGGCAGATACACCTGCCTCATCGAAGGATTGAATCCGGGAAATGACTACTGCTACAGCATCTGCGCCCGCAGCGGGGGCAGCGTAGCCCGGGGAGAAGTCATCCAGTTCTCCACCCTATCGAGCAGCGCCCCCACGCTGGAGGCTACCCTTGCCACCGGAGTGAGCGAAAACGCCGCCTCGCTGAGCAGCGACATCACCGACAACGGAGGACAGAACATCAAGCAACGAGGTTTTGCCTATAAGGTCTATCAGGAAGGCATGCCCGAACCGACCATTCTCCTCGACAAGTACCGTACCGTGAGCCTGGAGGCCGAGGAGTTCAGCGCCCGGTTAGTCGACCTGCAACCCCAGACCCGCTACATCGTCCGGTCATTTGCCACCAACAACACAGGGACGGGATACGGACAGGCGGTCATCTTCACCACCGAAGAGCTGAAGATACCCCAGCTGACCTGCATCATGGGAGACGTCACGGCATTTGCCGCCACGCCCACCGCCACGATCAGCACGAACGGCGGGTTCAAGGTGACGGAATATGGCTTCTGCTGGAGCACCGAAAGCCAAGTGCCTACCATCGAGAACCTGAAGACCGTGACCGGCACCGCCGAGACGGACAAGTTCAGCGAAGTCATCAACGACCTGAACCCACAGACCACCTACTACCTGCGCGCGTACGCCATCAACGAGAAAGGCACCGGCTACAGCAACATCCTGACCTTCACGACCAAAGAGAAGCAAGTGGCCACCCTTACGACGCCCGTGGCAAGCCACATCGAGGTGACCTCCGCCACGCTGAGCAGCAGTCTGACGGTGCCCGCCGGCGTAGAAGTGACCGAGAAAGGCATCTGCTACAGCATCTTCTCCACCCGACCCGCCACAGACGGCCCGCACGTCGCCGACCGGACGCAGGGCAACAGCATCACCGCTGAACTGAAAGACCTGAACGAGGGAGCGTCGTACTACGCCACCGCATACGCCGTGACGCGCGACGGTACGTTCTACAGCGACGCCGTCCTCTTCACCCTGGGACGCACCTACGAGCCTACCGTGACCATCGACATCACCGGAATTGGCGAGACCGAAGCCACCGTCAACGTCGGCATCAGCACCGACGGCGGACGCGAGGTGACCGAGAAAGGCATCTGCTGGAGCCGCACCTCGTCCACGCCGACACTGGAAGCGGACCAGGTGATGAAGTACGAGGGAAGCGGAAACGCGTTCAGCCTGAAACTGACCTCGCTGGAGAAAGGGCAGAAGTACTACGTGCGTGCCTACGCCAAGAATGTGAACGGCACAGGCTACAGCCCCGCCTTCGAATTCACCACGGCACTGACCAAGGAGCCGGAAGTGGTGAACATGACCATGCCCGCCGTCCACGACGACCACGCCACCGCGCAAGCCGTCATCTCCAACAAGGGCGGGCTTGAGGTGACGGAACGGGGCTTCGTCTACTCCACCACCGTGGTCAGCCCCGTCATGGGCGCCGCAGGAGTCACCAAGGTCGCCTCCGCCTCGAAGGACGACACGTTCACGGCCGAGCTGACCGGACTTGCCTACCGCACCCGATACTACATCAGTGCGTACGCCACCAATGCCAAAGGCACCTCATACAGTTCGCCCACGACGTTCGTCACCTCCTCCTCCTCCGTGCCGAGCACCTTCATGCAGGTGGAAGAGGGCACCATAGGCAGCACCACCGCCACCATGAGCGGCAAGATCACCACCGACGGCGGCGACGGAAGCGAAGCCATCGACATCACCGAAGTCGGTTTCTGCTGGAGCGAAAACACCTCGGAGCCTACGCTGGAGAACGGAAACCACGTGTCCGCCAAGCTGAACAGCGACAACTCGTTCCAAGTCAACGTGACGGGTCTGAAAGCCTACACTTACTACTACGTGCGCGCCTACGCCAAGAACAAGAACGGCACGGGTTATAGCTACTACACCACGTTCCGCACGCTGCGCACCACCCCCGGAGGAGACGACAACCCCACGCCGGGAACCGAGACCGGAAATAAGAACTGAAAACGGATATCTGCCTGAAAGATTCGTCCCGTGAGACCGACCGATTCGTCTCACGGGACGTTTTTTTTCGCCTTACGGGATGGATTTTCTCACCTCACGGGACGGATTTTCTCACCTCACGGGACGGATTTTGTCATCCCACGGGACGGATTTTTTCACCCCGTAGGATATAAATTCCGAAGCCCCGCAACAAGAGCCTTCCCCGCCTCCGCCCCAAAAACGGTTCACGAAAACCGGTTAAATAAGCTTAATGATTTTATCAAAATTTCGCCGTTTTTCCGCCACTTTGGCGCCAGTACCTCGCCAGTACCTCCCCAGTACCTCGCCAGTAATAAAGACTGGTGTTAAAATGGAGCTATAGTTTTAACATACCGGCTCCGTGGCGCTGCGAAACGTTAATTGTAGGTTTTTTACCTCCGTTATGCTTGCATTGTTGGTTTCGTATGTCCGTGCCAAGCACATGATCTGCCCTCCGGCAGCCCGTGGCCCGCAGCCCCTTCACACCTTGAACATCGGCTTCGCAAACCACTTCTTGAACATCCACGTCACCACCACATACAGCCCGAAAGCCGAAACAAACCCGGCAATCGCGTCAATCAGATAATGCGCCTGAATGTAGACCGTAGCCCCGCACAGCAGCAAATAGAAAGGCAGCAGACAAGCAAACAAACGGCGGCTGCCACGCCACGCCATAATCATCAATATCGTGGATATGCCCACATGCGAACTGGGAAAAGCCGCCGTAGGCCGCTCGCCCACCTGCTGCGAACCCTCCACCAAACTATAGAAGAAACCATGTTCGTAGCCCGGCCCCGGCAACAGCTCCTGATGATGATGGAAATAATCGCCAATGCTGGGAAACACCCCCTGAGCCACATTCACATCGCCGATAGCCGGAAAATAGAACTGAGGCCCCGCCACCGGAACAAAAATATAAAACAGATAATAAATGAAGAAAGAAGTCACCAGCACGAACGATAACTTCTCGAAAAGCTCGAAACGATAGACAAAATACCACAACACCACGAGCAGTATCATCGGATAATAGAAGAAATACCCCATATTGAACGGCTCGCTCACCCAGATATACGGCAGATGAAGACTGAACCATACCGCCGGTTGCCCGCCAAACATCCACTGCTCCGCCGAAGCAAAGACATGGTCGAGATTCGGAAACAGACGGTTGAACTCGAACGTGTCCGGATACCAATAAGAAAGCAAGGACATCTGAATAGCCACACGCACAAACGCCGAAAACTTGCACGGCGCCAACCGATAAAGATACATCAGCAGGAAAGTCATCCCCGCTATCATCGCACGGTCTACCAGCATCCGCACCGGATGATCCATCTCCTGAAAAAGGAACAATATCAAGATAGAAGTCAACAGATCATAAATGAGCGTCACCTTCTCTACCGCAAACAACCCCTTCCGGGTCTCTACTTTTTTAAATAAATCTAAAGCCATCCCTCGTTCTTATACCAAGCAATCGTCTCCTTCACACCCCTCTCCAGATCATAGCGGGGAATGAATCCCAACTCGCGGACCGCAGGGTCGATGTCACATTGCCAATTGCGTTGTCTCATTATATTATACTTGTCCGAATTGAGCGTACAGCTCCTCTTCCTGCGCACCGCCCAAAATTCAGCGAGCAAAGATACGATTTTCAATACAATTAACGGGCATACCAGCCGAATAACAAACGGATTGCCCAGCTCTTTTCTGATCAGGTCGGAGAAAGCGCGGCTCCTGTACACCTGCCCGTCGGCCAGGAAATAAGCCCTCCGGCACACCCGTTTCTCGATGCCGAGGAAGACCGCCTGCACAATGTCCTTCACGTAGACAAACGTCAGGTCCTGCCTGCGGAATCCCACGGCAAAGTCCACATGCTGCTTGATGGACTTCGCCATCAGGAAATAGTCCCTCTCGCGCGGCCCGTAGACCCCCGTAGGGCGGTAGATGACGTAAGGAAATCCGGACAACCCCTGCAAGTAACGCTCCGCCTTGAGCTTGCTCTGCCCGTAAGCCGTGTTCGGCAGGGGAACGTCTTCGTCCGTGATGGGTCGGTACGTCTTCTCCTGCACCGGGCCAAAGACACTCAGCGTGCTGATGAAGATGAACTGCCGCGGCACCATGTCCAGCGCGCACAGCATGTCGGCAAACAGCTTCGTCTGCCGGTAGTTGACCCGGTCGAAATCCCGCTTGTCCGTGCATTTGGTGACACCGGCGCAATGCACCACATAGTCGAATCTTCCGTGCGCCTCCTTATGCTCCCTCAGCTGCGCCTGCAACCGTTCGGCATGCGCAAAATCCAGCTCAAGGAATCGTATCGCCGGATCGCGCAAATACTCGCGGCTGCTGCTCACGCGTACGCCCGCCCATACGTTAAACTCCCGCTTCAAAGCCTCTTCCACAAGGAAACTCCCAATAAATCCACTGGCTCCTGTGATTAATATACTTTCCATCATTTCTTAGGTTCTACATGAATATTGATCAGCGTTCCTTCGCCAAGCATCTCTTTCAGCCTATTTTTGCCGATGCACCGCATGCGGAGATGAAGAAACCGCATTCGCTCCTGATTGTTAAGGAAAAACGCCGCAAATATAATGAATAAAAGCAATAAGTAACCACGCAGATACTGCTTTTTCATTGAGAAGCAACCATGCAGATACTGCTTTCTCATTGATAAGCAATCATGCAGATACTACTTTCTCATTTAAAGGAATTACACAGATGGTCACGACACAGCCCGGCTCCACCATACGTTCTTCTGTTCTTTTGTCTGAAAATGGAAAAATCAAGCGCGCTTTCAACCAATCTAACCGATTATTTGTTTACTTTGCAAAGTACATCCATAAAGAAAAGAAAAAACGATCATAAAGAAAAGAAAAACTATGTCCAAGAAGAAAGAAAAGAAAGCCGGCAAGCGCATGAAGAAAAAAGAGCTTGTAAACGTATTAATGGATTTTTTCCACTCGAAACCCAACGAAATACTCTCCCTGAAATACATATTCGAACAACTGCGTCTGACCACGCATCCACTGAAAATGCTTTGCAAGGACATCCTGAACGACATGCTGCTGGACGACTACATCACCGAAGTGGACAAAAGCAAATTCAAACTCAACAACCACGGCATAGAAATGACAGGAACCTTCCAGCGCAAAAGCAACGGAAAGAATTCCTTCATCCCCGAAGGAGGAGGCGACCCGATATTCATCGCCGAACGAAACTCCGCACACGCCATGAACAACGATAAAGTACGCATCGCCTTCTACGCCAAACGCCGCGGACGCGAAGCAGAAGGCGAAGTCATCGAAATACTGGAACGCGCCAACGACACCTTTGTCGGCACACTGGAAGTGGCCAAGTCCTACGCCTTCCTGGTGACGGAAAACCGTACGCTAGCCAACGACATCTTCATCCCCAAAGAGAAGCTGAAAGGCGGAAAGACCGGCGACAAAGCCATCGTAAAGATCGTGGAATGGCCCGACAAAGCCAAGAACCCCATCGGACAAGTGCTGGACATCCTGGGAAAGGCAGGCGACAACAACACCGAGATGCACGCCATCCTCGCCGAGTTCGGACTGCCTTACGTCTACCCCTCGTCCGTAGAGAAAGCCGCCGACAGAATCCCTGCCGAGATTTCCAATGAGGAGATTGCCAGACGGGAGGACTTCCGGAACGTGACCACCTTCACCATCGACCCCAAAGATGCCAAGGACTTCGACGACGCCCTCTCCATCCGCCCGCTGAAAAACGGCTTGTGGGAGGTAGGTGTGCACATCGCCGACGTCACCCACTACGTCACCGAAGGAAGCATCATCGACAAGGAAGCCGAGAAGCGCGCCACGTCCGTCTATCTGGTGGACCGCACCATCCCGATGCTGCCCGAACGACTCTGCAACTTCATCTGCTCCCTGCGCCCCAACGAAGAGAAGCTGGCCTACTCCGCCATCTTCGACATCAACGAGAAAGGCGACGTGAAGGATTCGCGTATCGTGCACACGGTCATCAAGTCCGACCGCCGGTTCACCTACGAAGAGGCACAGCAGATCATCGAGACCAAGGAGGGCGACTTCAAAGAGGAGGTTCTCATGCTGGACACCATCGCCAAGGCACTGAGGCAGAAACGCTTCGCGGCAGGAGCCATCAACTTCGACCGCTATGAAGTGAAGTTTGAGATAGACGAGAAGGGAAAACCCGTCAGCGTCTACTTCAAGGAGTCCAAAGATGCCAACAAGCTGGTAGAGGAGTTCATGCTACTTGCCAATCGCACCGTAGCCGAGCGGATAGGCCGTGTGCCGAAAAGCAAGAAACCCAAAGTATTCCCCTATCGTATCCACGACCTGCCCGACCCGGAGAAGCTGGACAACCTGGCGCAATTCATCGCCCGTTTCGGCTACAAACTGCGCACCAGCGGCAGCAAGACGGACGTCTCCAAGTCCATCAACCACTTGCTGGATGACATTCAGGGCAAGAAGGAGGAGAATCTCATTGAAACCGTGTCCATCCGTGCCATGCAGAAAGCGCGCTACTCCACGCACAACATCGGGCACTACGGGCTTGCATTCGACTATTATACCCATTTCACCTCGCCCATCCGCCGTTTTCCGGACATGATGGTGCATCGCCTGCTGACCAAGTACCTGGATGGCGGACGCAGCGTTTCGGAGAAGAAGTACGAGGCTTTATGCGACCACTCCAGCAACATGGAGCAGATAGCTTCCAACGCCGAACGTGCCAGCATCAAGTACAAGCAGGTAGAGTTCATGACGGAACGCATGGGGCAGGTGTTCGACGGTGTCATCTCCGGTGTCACGGAGTGGGGTCTGTACGTCGAGCTGAACGAGAACAAGTGTGAGGGCATGATACCCATCCGCGACCTCGACGACGATTACTACGAGTTCGACGAGAAGAACTACTGTCTGCGCGGACGTCGCAAGCACCGCACGTACAGTCTGGGAGATGCCATCACGGTCAAAGTGGCACGTGCCAATCTGGAGAAGAAGCAGCTGGACTTCGCATTGATGTAGAGAAATCTCATGCCTGTACTGGTTTAGAAGAAGTAAAGAAGTATATGCTTTACTCTCTCTACCCATGTTTTTATATCACTTTTCATCTTTCATGTCTTTCACCTTTTAGTTAAGAACATGACTTACACTACATTGTGGTGAAACATAAGGCACTGGAAGATGAAAAATGGTTTGCTCAGCCGGAAGTGGCTAAAGTTTACGGAGTGGCAAAGTTCACGTTTATGCCGCTAAACCTTAGCTCTGTTATACTAAACCTTAACTCTGTCATGCTAAACCTTAACTCTATCATGCTCATATCGAAAGTCTGAATGGCGATTGATGTCATTTTCAAACAGGCTCTTATAATTCATTGAATTATGGCAATTTGGAATACTTATTAATCTAAAATCCTATCTTTGCGCAATAATATACAATAGAATTACAAATACAATGAAAAATAAGACCGCCTTAGCATTACTTTTTTTGATAGTTTTCTTACTGACAGAATGCAGCGTCCGGCAGGAAAATGACCGACGATTAATGGAGGCTGATTTGTTGATGCAATCGCGACCGGATAGCGCATTGCGTATCTTGCAAGGTATTCCGATGGGGGAATTGGCTACACGGGATGACAGTGCTTATTATGCATTGCTGCTGACACAAGCAAGGGATAAGAACTTTGTTATACAGAAGGATGATTCGTTGATTAGTTATGCTGTAGCATATTATAACAAGATTGGCGATTCGCGGATGCAGGCGAAGGCACATTACTATCGGGGATGTGTGTATAGGGATATGAATTTGTGTGGAAAAGCCATTATGGAATATTTGATAGCCATACCATTGGCAAAGGAAACAGGCGAGATGAGATTGTTAGGTATAGCTTATAACCATACCGGATATTTGTATTACCTGCAAGGCCTGACAGAAGAAGCCGCTTCTATTTACCGCCTGAATGAGAAAATCGCAATACAATTAAAAGATACAAGTCTTTGGATAGATGCATTGACATATCAAGGAAAAATCAACACGCAAAAAGGAATGTCATGCTATCCCGAAGCCGAAGAAAAACTTCTGAAAGCATTTGATATGGCAGGCCTTTTGAGACATAAACGAGCACAAGCCAATATAGCCGCTTCGCTTAGTTCGCTATATAGCTATATGGAACGAAAAGAAGAGGCTGTACGATATGCCAAACTAAACTTGCTTTTAAGAAAGGATACCGTCCGGTGTTACAAAACTTTCTTTCTTTTAGGTGATGCTTATTTCCAAAACGGGAAATATGATTCCGCTGTCATTTATCTTAATAAGAGTTTGGCGGGTGGAGGATATGGCACTAAAGCCAATACTTGTATGCGATTGGCTGAAATAGCCCGTATGCAGGGAGAATCGGACAAGGCACTCACCTTAATGGATAAATATGCGCTCTATTCGGACAGTCTACATGCTACGCAACAGAGCGAAGAAATACTTAATGCGGAAAAAAATGTGGCAAAACAACAATATATGAATGCCATGCAGCATAATAAGGAAAAGCAACAAAAGTGGATAACAGCAAGCGCGATACTTTTTTGTCTTGTTATAATCGGTTGCATGATTCTATACAAACACTACAAGAGAACACGTTGTTTGGAACAAAAGCAGTCTTATTTGAGGCAAGAGCAACAAACGTTGCAAGAAAAATATCGGCAAGCTAAAAAGGAACTCTACAATATGGATGCCATAATTACCTCGTTGCGGCAAGAAATCAACCAACAACAAGCCGAAAAAGAAAAAGCGCGGCAACTTCAAGAGGAATTGGATATACTTCAGAAAAAACGGAATGCTTTGGTGAAAGAAACATTTGACCATTCTAAACTTTTTGCAAAAATAGAAAGAATAATCAATTCTTATAAAACTTACGATAAATCGGACGAGCAACTATCCGAAGAGGATTGGGAATGTCTCATAGTCGAAACCGACGTGCGTTGTAACAGTATTATCACACGACTGAACAGCCAATATAAATTATCAAAGACAGAGATACACTTATGTTGTCTACTATTGACAGATTTTCCTATCGCTAACTTAGTATATATAATACAATTGACACGGAATAGTATTTACCGAAAAGAAAAAGAAATCAAAAAGAAAATCGGTTGTCCACCTGAGACTGGCAGATTGAGGGATTTTCTTGAAAATTATTAGAATATGACATCTGGAACAGCATTATTCTGCCTCCCAAAAGGTATTTCTCTCAAAAATGATACACTTTCGATACACTTGTTTAGGGTGGAGTTGTCTTAACTTTACAGCATTAATAATTCCAAAAAGCAAAGATTATGAAGAGATTACTATTTATTCTGATTTCACTTCTCGCTTGGGGAGGTTCTGTTTATGCCCAAAGTTCTAACATCGTTATGGAGATTGCCCTCTATAAAGATATAAAAAACGACAATAACGTAGATCCGGAGGATATGCCCGTGACACGTAGTCCTATTTTCCTACCTGTGTATGCCTACCTATATAATAAGGTAGTGACAGTCGATTTTCAAGCTACATTCTCCGCCGTTACGGTCAACGTGGTCAGTGATGTTACGGGAGAAACGGTCTATTCCGAATTACTCGTCAATCCGACAAATGTTTCCATTGATTTAAATGGAGCCGATTCAGGAGATTATAGATTGGAAATAATCTCTGATGAAATCGCATTGGAGGGATATTTCCCTTTATGATACTTTAAGAAGAGATAGGCAGGTATGTCTTAAGACAAATCTGTGGCAAATCGCGTGATTTTGTGGTGGGCTTTGCCCATCACCTTGCTTTCTTTTACCTAAAACTACAATTGAAATTCCTTAAATAGATACGTATGAAAAAATATTTGTTACTCCCCATTTTGTTTTGTTGTATAGGTAATTTGTATGGACAAAATAAGATTCGTTACAGTTACGACAATGCAGGAAACCGTACCAAGAGAGAAATTGTGCTCACCAGAAATGAAGCTATGGAAGATGCAGGTAGTGTAGAACCGTTTTCTGACATGATATCTGAGCACGAAATACAAATTTATCCCAATCCCACAGAAGGCGACTTGAATATTAATATTTCAAATGTTAGCTATGACAATCAAATCTCCATTACTTTATATGATATGAATGGCAAATTAATAAGGAAGGAAAACACAGCTACGGAACGGGTAAATATCAACATTAGCGATGCTCCGAATGGGATCTACATTATGCAAATAATGATTGATGAAAAAGTTACCACTTGGAAGATTGTCAAGAAATAAGTATCTAAACTAAATAACTACTATTATGAAAAGACATTACCGAATATTACTGTCTCTGATACTGCTATCATTAGGTTATAGCGTTTTTGCTTATGCGGCAAATTCATTCAATGATTTCCCTGTTTTTCATTGGGGTAATGTGAATAACTATTCATTGGCTACTAATGTGCAGCCTGTTGTTTATCAGGAAATACCTGATCCGGATCGTTCTCTTAACACATCTTTGAAAGTCGGCAAAATAGAAGGGATAGCAGATGTATCTCCATCGGGTGCGGCTACCTATCAAATTCCCATTAAAGTGCTTGATGGTACTAATCGGATGCAACCACAGATATCTGTAGTTTATAATAGCCAGTCTGGCAATGGGATAATGGGCTATGGCTGGAATATAAGTGCTACATCTGCTATAACACGGGTTGGGAAAAATTATTATTTTGATGGAGAAGCTGATGAACTAAAGCTTAATACATCTGATAATCTGATGTTGGATGGAAAGAGGTTAATGTTAGTATCAGGCAATAACTTGACAATAGGCTCCACTTATGCTCCGGAAATCGAAGAATTTAGTAGGGTTGACTATATGACTATAAATGCAAGAGATGCTTTCCGGGTAAGAACCAAAGACGGACTGGTGTATGAATACGGAACAAATAGTGATTCATATATTCGGGCGCAGAATAGTACGAATGCACTTTATTGGCTTCTGTCGAAAGTAACTGACCGTCATGGGAACTATATGCTCTATCACTATGATACGAACATAAATACGGGTGAATTTTATTTGTCAAGTATAGAATATACAGGTAATTCCACGGCTAATGTAAGTCCATATAATCGTATTGAGTTTATATACAATACACGCAATGACATAATAGATTCTTATGTCGCTGGTAATATTATAAGCCAGAAAGTGCTGTTGACCGGTATAAAATGTACGAATGATGGAGTTGCTATCTGTGAATATAAGTTTAAGTATATATTCGATCATTATTATTCTAAATTAAGTGAAATAGAAGAATATGGATTAAATGGATCTAAATATAATTCGACCGTAATTGATTGGGGAGATTACTATGGTGAATATTCGAAAAACACCGATGAGTATTTCTCTTATGTTAACGTGAGTCGTGAAGGGATCTATCCTAATTTTGAAGATTTCAATGGAGACGGTTTAGCGGATATGATGACTTATCCGACCAAAACTCCATCTTCGTATTATAGCTCTTCTGACAATGCTGTTTTATATCTGGCCTACTCAATGTATGGCAATGTTTCGTTTTCTAAAAAGTGTTCGATTCCGCTGATTAAAGATTTTCTTGGGCTTATTTATGCGGATTTGAATGGTGATGGAAAATTGGATGTAATACGTCTACACCAGGCTGGAAAAAATAATTATCGGTTTGAATATTTCATATTCAATGGTGAATCTTTTACAAACACTGGCGGATTCAATAATAGCGATTCAAGAATTATGGTTGGTGATTTCAATGGTGATGGAAAGATGGAACTCCTCACAAGGGACGCCAAACTATATAATGAAAGTGCTTCTGTTATAGCTTCCGGTGGTATTGATAACTGGGGAAGTGAATATGTTTATTGTTATCCCAATAATAACTATATAGTTGACTTCAATGGTGATGGAAAATCCGATGTATTGGCCATGAATGGCAGTAGTTCGTGGGTTTATACATTAAGTGGCAGTACGTTTACCAAGTTGACATCCTTTAATAGTACGGGACTCAAGAACTGGAGTTTTAATTATTTCGGAGATTTCAATGGGGATGGTAAAACGGATGTTTTATGTCAAAGTTCAAGCAATACTTCTGATGTCTCTCTTTATTTGTCAACAGGACGTTCATTCGTGAAAAAAACAATATCAAACCATGATATTGAAGCCAAAATTATAGTAGGCGATTGTGACAAGGATGGAAAGGACGAAATTATACATTTGGATCCCCCTTCGGGAAACAGTAAGTTGCGTATAAAGGTAGGTACTTTTAATGGAACCGGATTTGATAATGAATACTATACTTCAACATTAATGGAGTATAGTGATATTAGAGAAAATATCGAAACCGGTCAAACAAATATAGCCGTTAAGGATTTTGATGGCGATGGACGTGTTGAATTTATATTGTCTGCTTATGCGGACATGAATATGATTCTCACATTTAATGATAAACTGCGCTTGCAAGTAGAAAGAATCACAGATGGTTATAATAAGCAAATTAACTTTCAGTATGTACCGATAACGGAAAGAGGATATTATACAGAGACCAATACATCTGTAGCTTTCCCGGTAGTAAAAACACGGATACCCTTGTATGTCGTTAGTGCTAAAAATACTACTGCTGGAAACTATTATCAAGCATTAAATTATAAGTATACAGATATTTGTGTACATAGGCAAGGGAAAGGATTGTTGTGTTTTAAGAATATTGAAGAGACGGATTATAATAAGAAAATGAAAACAATCAGTCTATACTCTTATAACACAACTTGTTTCACTCCTTATTTATCCAAGCGGACAGTACAAACGACCAGTGGTACCTTAGTGCATGAAATAACTAATAACTATATAAAAATAAACAAAAGTAACAAGCGTTTTGAATTGCAACTATTTGCTAAAATGGAGCTTGACAGTTTGAGGGGCATATCTATTGGGCAACTATTTTATAACTATTCAAATGGAAATCCTAAGAGTATTACGAAAGTTATGGGAAATACTACTGAAACACAAACCATAACTTATAACGATGTCGTGACTTCGGATTTGATATTGCTTGGGGCACCACTAAAAAAAACAATAAAGAAAGAGGATAAAAAGAAATCTCCTTGGATGGAGCAGGAAGATTTTACTTATGATTCCAATTATAATCTGGTTAAGAAAGTTTCTTCTGTTAATACTACATCCACCACTTTAGAAGAAAGCTATACTTATGACTCCTTTGGCAATGTTCTGACAAAATCAAGTAAACCGTATACGTCTACAAATCCTATAACTGTCAGTTATAAGTACTCTACCAATGGAAAGTCTCTTTCGGAAATGACAAATTCGTATGGGTTTAAGACGACTTATACCTACGATAGACGCGGGAAAGTGATTCAGGAGAAAAATCATAAAAATCAGATTACCCGATATGAATATGATGATATGGGCAATTTGATTAAGACGACATATCCGGACAATGTGGTTGAGACTAATCATATATCATGGGCGCAATCTACAGCTCCACAATCCTTGTATTCTGTTGTGAAGTCATCCACTTTAAGCCCCACCACTACTACTTATTACAACATTTTTGATAAAGTTGTCAGGGCAGGAACTACTCGGTTTGACGGTAAGATTGTATACAAAGATGCCTATTACGACCGGAATTGTTTATTGCAAAAAGAATCTTTACCGTTTGTAGGGACTTCGGCAACACTTTGGAACACTTATACGTATGACGAGTTCGACCGTCCGGTAAAGATACGGTATGCATCTGGGAAGGAAGATCTCATCAGCTACGCCAGAACATCTATTACAGAAACCAAAAATGGGATAACAACAACTCGTACGGTTGATAATTTAGGCCGATTAATAAAAGTCAGCGATACATCCGGTAATATTACCTATAGTTACTTGAGTAATGGAAAACCTGACACTATTCGTATATCGAATGATATTTGTACGACCTTCACCTATGATACGTATGGAAGATTAGCCAGTATAACTGATCCGTCGGCGGGGACAATAACCTATGGATATGACGAATATGGCAACAGGAATACGGAAACGGATGCAAGAGGGAAAACGATTAGTTCAACGCTTGATAAGTTTGGCAGGGTTTTAAAACGGATTACTCCGGAAACTACATTTACTTATACATATAATTCTGACCAATTATTATCTTCTGTATCAGGAACGAACAGCACTTCTTTTAATTATACATACGACAGCTATGGAAATATTCTGACGGAAAAAGAAGTAGGAGTGGATGGTAAGTGGTTGCAGAAGAATTATTCGTATGTCAATGGAAGAATTACGGGAACAACTTATGTATCTCAGACAGAAACGATTGCTTCGGAGAATTATACCTATGTAAACAATCATCTTAAGACGGTCAAAGTAGGAAACACTTCTATTTGGGATTTGCAGGCAGTAGATGTTTTCGGTCATCCGACTAAAATTGTAACCGGCAATATAACGCGGAATTACACTTATGATGAATATGGTCTCCCAACTGGACGAACAGCTTCGTCGACGGCAAGTGGCACTTTCTTAAATAGTGCTTATGATTTTGAACCGATTAACGGAAACCTGAATTTCCGTAAAGACATGACGAGGAACCTTACCGAGAACTTTACGTATGACGGTTTGAATAGGCTGACAGGTTATAAGAATGCAACAGTTTCTTATAACAATCTAGGTAATATTATATCGAAAAGTGATGCCGGTACATTAGAATATGACAAATATAAGGTACAGGCCATCACGCCAGTTAACGGGCTGTACAATACACTCTCCAAACAGCAGGAGATTACTTACACCTCTTTCATGCGTCCTAATTCGATTACGGAGAACGGTTATCAAGCTACATTCTCGTACAACGTGGATAATCAACGCGTAAAGATGCAGATTAAAAAGGACGGAAATAATTACCTGACACGTTATTATCTTGGAAATGTTTATGAAATTGACAATAAAGTTGGAGAAACCAAAGAAAAGTTGTATTTTGGTGGCAGTTATTACGATGCTTATGCAGTCTATGTCAAACAGGGAGGTGCTTGGCAACTGAATTATATTTGCCGGGATTATTTGGGAAGTATAACTCACATTACAAACAATACTGGCACTTTACTGACTGAATATAGTTATGACGCATGGGGTAGATTGCGTAATCCGGTCAATCAATCGGTTTATGCGCCGGAATCGGTGCCTGATCTTCTGCTGGGGCGTGGATATACCGGTCATGAACATTTGGCGGTCTTTGGTTTAGTTAACATGAATGCCCGTTTATACGATCCTATTCTTGGGCGTTTCCTTTCTCCGGATCCATACGTGCAACTGCCGGATAACCTGCAAGGGTTCAATCGCTACACATACGGCATGAACAATCCGTTATGTTATGTAGATGAGAATGGTGAAGTATGGTGGTTCGTAGCCGCTGCAGTCGCTGGAGGAATCATAAATGTCGCGATGAATTGGAATCGTATAGATAATTTCTGGCAGGGACTGGGATATTTTGGTGTTGGTGCGGTTTCTGGTGCCTTGGGATATGTAACGGGTGGTGCTGTATCTACTGCTTTAGGAGGTTTATCCGGATTTGCAGGAGGTGCTGTTATTGGAGCGGCGTCAGGAGCGTCATCCGGTTTTGTACTTGGAGGTGGTAATGCGATTCTGTCCGGAGGTGATTTCTGGGATGTCATGAGGGATGCAACAACAGGGATGTTTATGGGAGCTGCAACAGGAATGGCGTCCGGAGCAATCATTGGAGGGGCAATTTCTTATTTCCAAGGAAAAAATGTATGGACTGGAGCGGATATTGCAAAAGGACGTAATCCATTCTCTCTTAAAAACACATCGATTGGTGATATAGAACATCCTGAGGCGGGAGTAACTTCTAAACCCTCTAATGAAAGTGCTATACCTGCGTCTGATGATCCACTATTGAATCATGAACCGATGACTCCCCGTCAGAAAGGTGATTTGGGTGTTCAGGAAGCGATGAGGGAATTTAAGGCAGAAGGTGGAATTGTTCATGCACAGGAAGTTACGGTGGAACTGGATGGTGTTAGAACTCGATTTGATTTTGTAGGTTCATTAGATGAACAGTTACATCTAGTTGAGGTAAAAACCGGCCCACATGCAGGATTTACTCCAAATCAAAAGATAAATATACCTAAATATCTGACGAATAAATCAACTCTTATTCCACGGGGAGCAAATGCAATTAAGGTCCCTAAGTTTCAAAATTATATAGATAAACAGTTTACAAGTCATTATGTAGTAGTAATTAAACATTATTTCTGATGAAAGAGCAAAAAAAGAAAATACGATTATTATTGGACAAACATTTTTCCCAATATGGCTTTAAAAAAGCAAGATTTAATAATTTTATACGTATTAAAGATGGCAATGTTGTGCAAGATATAGGATTTACTACGGCTACTCATGGTGAAAGGCATGTAACTTATCTGAATCCTGTTGTAGGAGTTATTTATAAGGATGTGGATGAGGTGATGTTACAACTTAGAGATGGAATTAGTAGTTGTCTCAAGATGTATGCTCCTATGATTAGTCGTCCCATTGGTTATCTTATGCCTGAACATTATTTTAAAGAATGGAAATTTACCATAGATGTAGATGTCAGTGATGGGGTAGATGACATGGCAAGTGCCATTATAGATTATGGATTACCCTACCTTGAAGAATTGTCAGATATGGATCAGGTGATTTATGGGCTTGCCACTTCGAAGTATTCAAATATAGGGAATGTAAGAGATTATCTTTTGCCTGTATTGTATTATTTACATGGTAAAAACGAACAAGCATTGATTGCTGTGGAAGAAGCAGTGATACGCCGTTCAAACAGTATAAACATAGGTGAGTATAAAGCACTACAAGCTATATATGGTGAAGAAGTTATACAAATTCCGCCTAATAAAGATTTAGACTCCTATATGCCATTTGTAGAAAGGTTTAGGCAATTTATATCTGAAAAATAATGTTTGTCATATAGCACGTAGATGATGTTGATTTAGTAAGTAACCACAAGTTAAATTTCTTGAATATTAGTAACTGTTTGCGGTTATCTGTTGAATTTGTATTATTCACATGCCAATAGTATAGTTCCAATACGACTCAAAATGTTTGTTGACTTAGTTCTTGAAGTGTTTAAAATATATAGATAATGATATGGTAAGATACGTAAAAGAAGGAAATATATTCACTCTTAGTGGAGTGAAGTGTTACGCGCATGGTTGTAATTGCGTAGGTGCTATGGGGAAAGGCATAGCATTGCAATTTAAGATGAAATATCCTCAAATGTATAGGCTATATAAGACAAAATGTGCCGATGGAACGTTTACTGTAGGGGATGTTTTTGAATATGTGACGGGTGATGAGCACATCTATAATTTAGGGACTCAAAAGAGTTGGAAAACGAAAGCAGAACTGGAGGCAATAAGGAAATCAGTTGATACGATGCTGGAACTGGCAACTCAGAGTAATGTCAAATCAATAGCTATGCCTAAAATAGGCGCAGGGTTAGGAGGTTTGAATTGGTGTGATGTTAAGACAGTAATTGAAGATGTCGCTTTGAAATATCCCGATATAGAGTTGGTTGTGGTAGAGAACTATAAAGAGAAATGTCGTTTCTGATGAAAGAGCAAAAAAAGAAGATTTGGTTATTCTTGGAGGAATATTTCTCCAAGTATGGTTTCAAGAGAAGAAAACAAAATAATTATATACGCACTACCGATGGTAATGTGATACAAGATATTGGCTTTACCACAGCCACTCGTGGTGAAAAACATGTAGTCTATCTGAATCCCGTTGTAGGGATCATATACAGGGATGTGGACAAGTTAATGCTACAGCTTAGAGACGGGTTGAATCCTAATATCGAAGACTATGGCCCCATGATTTGTCTTCCCATTGGTTATCTTATGCCTGAAAATGATTTTAAAGAATGGAAATTCACTAAAGATAAAGATATTCGTGAGGACGCAGAAGACATGGCAAAAGCCATTATAGAATATGGTTCGTCTTATCTTGAGGAATTGTCGGATGTGGATCAGATGATTTACGGTCTTGCGACTTCAAAGTATTCATATATTGGAAGTGAAGTAAGAGATTACATTTTACCTGTACTGTATTATTTGTATGGTAATAGCGAACAAGCATTGCTCACAGTGGAAAACGCTGTGACCCGCCGTTCAAACAGTATAAACATAGAAGAGTATAAAGCATTACAAGCAATATATGGAGAAGACGCTATACAGATTCCGCCTAATAAAGCTTTAGATTCCTATATGCCGTTTGTGGAGAAGTTTAGAAAATTCTTGGCTGAGAAATAGGGACGGTGAAATAGGAACATTCAGTAAATGGTAGAAATCAGCCAACTAATTCATAATAAAGCATTGCGAATTAGTTGGCTCTTTTGTATCTTTAGGTATTCACCACGAATGCTGTTTTTTCATAAGAAGTTTCACCATAAATGCTTGTGTACGATACAATTAACAAATAGGTGAAAGATGTGAGGGGTGAAA